>ERZ779943.2-NODE-2-length-276076-cov-7.6272_pt1 | contig 276076 bp, 283 predicted proteins | sample MGYA00511027_ERZ779943 | MGnify/ENA primary metagenome ERZ779943 (study PRJEB29588, sample SAMEA2144588) | human gut metagenome | biome: human gut; feature: human-associated habitat; material: faeces | place: Denmark | collected 2008/2010 ...
CTCATATCTTTTATTCCCTGATTTTCTGTAATAAATTCATTTGGCTTTCTACCATAATTTGTTATTATCATGTATGTTTCTTCTAGTGTTTCTTTTATATTCACAAATACTTTTGATTATAATATGCAATAATTTCATCATACATATCCACTCATCTTTAATTATGATTGCCAAACCTTCCTAATCAGTCGCCTTACAATCGATTTTGTGGCAATTTTTATCCATTTTAGAGTAACTTATCGATTAAAGAAATGTTAAGCAATATCAAGCGTTTCTGATATTTCCCCAAATTGTATGCTCATACGGGGGTAAAATCTCCTGGATGAGAAAAAAGTACAACCCATTTTCCTTTATATTGATTTAATGTTATTGGCCCCATTGTGCTGTTTGCCTCAAAATCTGGAGCATATGTACCTATTTTTACATTTCCATTCATCATTATTTCATAATCCATAAAAATAAACTCCTCTCATAACTTTGTATATGTTATGCAAAGGAGTTTGTTTTTGTGAGCATTTTACTTAATTTTTTAGAATGTAACACTACTCTATATTTATTGTTATTTGAACAAGTTGATAATGTTAATATACTATCTTCTTTTGAAATATCTATATTAAACCTATATCGTAAATAATTTATCTTAAATTTGTTCTAATTCAATTAATTCATTACCACTAAATGTTAATTTCAGTAAACATGGGGATTTTATATTTAATACTTTTTCATTATTATATACAAGTTTTACATCTTTATTTACTTTACACCAATTTAATAAGAAAAACTTGATAGAGCCCCCATGACTAACTACTGCTATTCTTTTTCCACAATATTCTTTAAGTATTTTGGCAAAAAACTTATTCATTCTTTCTCTTGTCTGTTCTGCGCTCTCGCCATCTGATGTTCTAAATGTTCTGTCTAGAAGTTGCTCTTGTGAAGGATCTCGAGTAGCCTTATCTTTCATAAATTCACCTAATTCTTTTAAATTTCCTAATTTTCTTTCACCTAAATCACTATCTAAATTAAGAGGTAAATTGTTTACATTAGAAATATATTTGGCAGTTGCTTTTGCTCTAGTATAGTTACTTGACCATATTACATTTAGGTTCTGCAGTTCTTTATTTTCACTTAGTCTTTTGGCTTGTTCTTCTCCTTCAACTGATAATATTTCTTTTTCGTTAATTGATTGTGAATCTTCATTTGTATTTCTTATACCATTTTCAGTAACAGTTTCTGCATGTCTTATTAAATAAACAATAGTGTTTCTCATAACTACATTTCCTTTCTGATCTTTACGTTTCCAAATCTAACACAAATTGATGTGAATTTTTCTCTTTTTTTATTTAATATTTCATCAAGTTCATCTGCGACATTTTTAAAATCTGCTTTCATAAGCTATTTTCTTTGTATAGCCCATTCTTGAAAAATATACAACAATGTTTTCTTTGTTTTTTCCTATATTTTTATAGTCATTTAAGTCAAATCTGAAATTTTCTTGCGTGTAGAATACATACGTAATATAACCTGCTATTAGTTGCATTATTCCAAAAACGAAGTATATTGTTGACATTATATTCGTTGGAAAAATGATAAATTGAATTATAGTCCAAAGCATAAGTGTGAATCCAAATACTGTTCCTAATATTATTCCTATTTTTTTATTTTTTATAATTAAATACACTGCCACTAAATTTGATATTCCATTTACTATTAATAAACATATTCCTGAAAATATATAATTTTGAAATAATATATCACTAAAAGGTAATACTTGAAAGTATGGTAGCATTTCATTCATTTGAAGTAATTTGCCTGTTGGATCAATTAGCATACATATACTTCCATAAACTGCTGCAATTCCAATAAATAAACATCAAAATAGTAGTATCTTCTTAATTCTCTTATATCTCATATTTATGGCTTCTTTTAAAATAACAATGGTACATTACCATACATTAATATTCTTAGTAGTCCTATTATTGCTAAGTGTAATGGATAATATATATAAAATAGCCATTTCATCCACTTTAATTTTCCTCTTGAACCATCATACATTTTTAGTATTGGATATACTAATATTGAAAACAATATTATAATTCCATATATCTTGTTTACAAATATAAATGATATAAGTGCATAAGTTCCTAACCATACTTCCATACTTAATACTTGTTTTTTTATGTCTCCTCTTTTGCCATACATTGCTACTATACACATAACTGCTATCGAACTGAAATCTGCGCAAAAAGTTATAGCACATATTACTACTAATAATACTGTTTTTTGCCACTGTTTTAGTTTTGTATCTCCATATACAATATAAAGAGCGACTACCGCCCATGCAAGTGACCACATAATACTTGTTTGATTAAATATTTCTCCATTAATAAATGGAATAAAGTTAATACCAAATGCAAAGCAGTATGCAAAATGTGATATTAAAGCAAACAAAAATAGCCTTGTTACATATTTTTTCAAGTTTTTTGTGTAGTAAAACCCTTCACAAATAAAGAAAAACATAATTGGTGCTGTCAGTCTACCTATGATATGTAAAATATTACTCCATATATTATTAGGCATACCAGGAAATATTAAATCTGCAATATGATCTATTGTCATAGCTATAATTGCAACTAGTTTCAAATGGTTTGAATTTAATTTTTTCATATTTTTCCCCTTCATATTATTCTTAATCGTTTTAGTGCTCCATCTTTTTTCCAAATGTATTTTCATACCATTTATTAAGTTGTTTTCTGTTATAAAAGACATGAACCTTGTTGTTGTCAATTTTACTTATTTTTTCAATTATCTCATTTCTTTTATCTTTTCTCCAGTTTATTACAATCCATAAAAACTCCCAACTCATTTTTTCTTTGCAACCTAGTATCTCATCTTTTTCTTTACCATGGTTTTTTATAAATCTTTTTAATACTCCTATTACTTGTGCCATAGTAGAATAATCTAAATATATAACATAATCAGCTTTTTCTAGACGTTGTTGTAATGTAGAATGATATGTTCCATCTATAATCCATTTTTCTTCTGAAGCTCTTTCAAGAATTAATTTGTCACGTTCTTCCTTATCTCGTTTTTTCCAATTTTCCAAGTAATGTATACCATCAATATGGTAAACTGGCAAATTTAACTCTTTACTCAAGTTATTTGAAAGTGTTGTTTTACCGGTTCCACTTCCTCCAATTATACAGATTCGTTCCATAAAAGTTTCTCCTTTATACTTTTATTCTTCTGGTAATAATTTTTTAATTGAACTTATATATATAACTAAATATGATATTGATAACAAGAATCCACCTAGTACATCACTTGTATAATGTACTCCAAGATAAATTCTGCTTATACCTATTAAACAAATTAGTATGCTTAATATTGTAATCAATGTCCATTTTACATATTTATTTTTTATATATCTATAAATTAAATATATCAAATATCCATAAAAAGCCATGCTTACCATTGAATGCCCCGAAGGAAAACTATATCCTGTTTCTTCAACTATTCTAAATTCAGTTGGTCTTGGTCTTTGTAATATTCTTTTCAATAACTGATTTAAAACTGCAATAATAACTATGTTCGAAATAATTGATAGCCCAATTTTTTTATTTTTTATAAATAAAAATAACATAACTGTTGCAATTGATAAAAATATTGCCCCACCAAAATTAGTTATAAATTTTGCTATTGGTGTTACAAAATCAGATATTAAAAATGTTGATATAAGTTTATATCCAATAATGTCTCCATACATTATTTCTTTATTAAAAACATCTTCTGCTAATGCTAAAAATCCCACTAAGCAAATAAATAGTACAACCCATTTTAGATTTTTCTTTATAAACTCTTTCCAATCTTCTTTCATTTTTTCGCCTCTTATTTCTTTTGTTTTTTACTAATTATTACTGCATAATTATATAATAAGTGGCAGATAATTTCAACCAATTATCTGCCACACTTTTTATTTCATTTTTTATTAAATTTCAAACTTATATAAGCTTTCTCCTGATTTTAGCTTTTTTATAAAAGTAGCTCCAAATTTTTCATAATAATTTTTCAAATCTGTTTTTAAATACAATGTTAAAAATCCTCTATCTTTTGCTTCTTTTAATATTGCATCATTTAATATTCGTGAATATCCATGATTTCTATATTCTTTTTTCACATACATTGTAGCATACCAGGGAGTTAGTTCTTTTTCTTCTTCACAATCTTCTGGAAATATTGATATAAAGCCTATTAGTTCATGATTATCTACTAGAATCAATTTGCAAAATGACTTATTACTAAACATATAGCAAATCTTTTCTTTTTTTCTTTTAATTCTTTCTTCTTTATTTTCTTCTTTGTTGTCTGCCCATTCTTCATATTCTAATCTTGCAACTTCGTCTAGATATTCCAATTTATCTTTTAAATTATATATTATCATTTGAAGTTTTCTCCTTTTATATTATAGATTTTATTGCCCTTTTATGTATTTCTTCATCGGGTAGAATTTTAATCCTTTAACGCATTGCTCAGTATCTGTATCTATGAATCCAAAATGCTTATATATTTCATGTGCATAAGGAGATGAATTAACTGTAAAATAGCCCTTATTGTTTAGTAATTCAACTTTATTATATAGTTTTCTTCCAATCCCTTGATTATGGTATCTGCCATCTACAAAAAATAATGCAATATGGCTAATATCTTTTGTAGCAATTATTCCTAGTAGTTTATTCTCACTAAATGCTCCATAAAATTCTCTTGCATTAACCCAATTCGTATCATCAATAGATCTTTTAAATTCTTCTATACCTTCTTCAGTATAGTCAGGCGCTTCATATTCTAAGAATACTTTCCATACTAAATCTAAAGCATCTTTTATTTCTTCTTTTGATATTTTTCTAATTTCCATCATAACTCATCTCACTTTCCTATTTTACTATTTTGTCTCTCACAATCTTTATTTTACATTTTCAAATCTCATATATAAAATTGGATATGGATTTCATTGCTCATCTAGTTCTGTTCTTTTATATGTTTTAAATCCTAAAAGATTTTCATATTTCCCCTCTATTATTTGTTACATAATTCTAATACTTTTCTCATTGTATTTGCAGTTCTTATCGTTATTTTATCACTAATACTTGTACTAGCAGTTTTTGGCCACCAGTTTGTTTTTCTATATTCTTTTAATTTATAAGACCAGAAAATAATATTGTTGTATTCCTGAATTTTTTCAAGATTTTCTTTTGTCTCTCCAATAGTATTATATACCTCTTCATATTTTGTTGGTGGAATTATAAAAATCATGTTATCATATATTTCTTTGTTATTTGTTCCCCACCATTCAGGAGTATGTTTTAATATGTCTTCAAGTTCAGGTGCAGTTGTAACATAAACAGGTATTTCAAGATTAAATCTTTCTTTTATCATTCGTTGAATATTTTCTTTTATTACTTCTTTGTTATCTATTTCACTTTGAAAAATAGCATTTCCACTGTTCAAATATGTACTTACGTTTTCAAAACCAATTTTCTCTAGTCCTGCTTTTAATTCATTCATTGATATTTTGTTTTTACCACTTATATTTATTCCTCTTAATAATACAATATATTTCATTCTTTTCTCACTTTCAATTTATATTTTATTGAATATAACTGTTTTTTCTTTCGTTGATATTTTACCAACTTCATAACCATAATCTTTTAATTCTTTTTTGTAACTTAAAAAGGAATGATCTATTTCAAATCCAAGAATGTTTTTTATTTCTTCATAAGTCAGTTTATAGCTTTCCTTTTTATTTTCTTTTAGATAGTTCCATAATGGTTCATATTTACTCATATTTCGCCTCACAAGTTTCCTAGTTGTTATTATACAACAGAAAGGCAGATACTTTCAACTAAATATCTGCCTCTTTTTCAAAGATTTTAATTATTCAAGAAATTCATTACCAAATCTATAATAACATCTTTTTCTTTTGGATTTGATTCTGCAATTAATAATGTTAATGCTGCTAATGTATTGTTATCTATTGTCTGCTCTCCATTTTTATATAATATTCCATAAAAATTTAAGAAATATATGAATAACGTAGCTGCAATTCTTTTGTTTCCATCTGCAAATACATGATTTTTCACTATTAGATATAAAAAGTTTGCTCCCTTTTCTTCAACACTTTTATATATTTCTTTTCCAGCAAAACTTTGATAAATATTGCCTATAATTGATTCTAATCCTCTATCTCTTTCTACTGCAAATAGTGTACTTTCTTCATTAAATCTTAGTTTGTTTATTATCTCAATACAATTTTTATATTCAATTTTTCTTTCATCTACACTTCCATCTATTTTCTTTAAGGTTTTATGATCATAATCATCAAGTAAATCTAGTGCTTTTGAATATTCTCCAATCACTTTTAAAATCTCTTTTGCATCATTTCCTTCTAATCGTTCATCCATACGATTTGCTATATCTATTAATTTAATTGTTTTTTCTAAATATTCTAATCTTCTTTGATTTACTGCATATCCTTTTAGCATATAATCTTTTAGTATTTGTGTAGCCCATTTTCTGAATAAAATACCATTTTGTGATTTTACACGATAACCAATTGAAACAATCATATCTAGATTATAATAATCAACCATGTGTGTTTGTACCTTACCATCAATGGCACCGTGTTTAGTGGTTGTTGCAAATTTTGCAACAACCTGTTCATTTTCCAATTCTTCTGACAAAGCATTCTTTATGTGTCTTGATATAACTGATTTGTCTCTCTCAAATAATTTAGACATTTGTTCCAAGTTGAGCCATACCGTTTCGTCTTTTAAGTTAACTTCTAACTTCACTCCTTGATTTTCAAATAAAATAATTTCATTCTTTTTTTCTTCCATAGAAACACTTCCTTTTTCACAAAATTTAGTATAGCTACGTATATTATTATATATAATTTTCATATATTATTTTAAAACTATTGTTCGTATTATATAGTAAATTAACTAATATGTCAATGTTTATTTTAAGATTTTGTAAAAATTTTTCAAAGCAATATAGCAGATAATTTTAAATAATTATCTGCTATTCTAATGAAATTATATTTTTATAATTTATGTTATACTTTTCATCTTCTGTTTCCGCTTCTAAAACAGATAAATTCACGACTTACTTATCGTAGAGTGTTAAACTTTCTCAATTGTTTTTTACACCTCTCCATATAATATCTATTATTAAGTATTCTTATCCTAGTGCTACATCTAAAATCATCATTATTACAAATCCAAGAGCAACGCCTATTGTTCCTATATTTGAATGTTCACCATTTTGAGATTCTGGTATTAGTTCTTCAACAACCACATAAATCATAGCTCCTGCTGCAAATGATAATAAATATGGTAATATTGGTACTACTGTGCTTGTAAGTAGTATTGTAATAATTGCCCCTATTGGTTCTACTATTCCTGAAAGTGTTCCATATAAAAAGGCCTTTGATTTTGACATTCCTTCGCTTTTTAATGGCATTGATATAATTGCGCCTTCAGGAAAGTTTTGTATTGCAATTCCTATTGCTAAAGCAAATGCTCCTGCCATTGTTATTCCAGTATTTTCAATAAGTGCACCAGCAAATGTAACACCTACTGCCATTCCTTCTGGTATATTGTGAAGTGTAACTGCAAATACCATCATTGTTGTTTTCTTAAGTTTTGCTTTTATTCCTTCTGTTTTATCATTATTTAAGTGTAAATGCGGAATTACACTATCAAGTACAAGTAAAAAGGCTATTCCTAGTATAAATCCAACTGCTGCTGGAATCCATGCTACTTTTCCTTGTTCACTTGCCATATCAATTGATGGTATAATTAAAGACCAGATTGAAGCTGCAATCATTACTCCTGATGCAAAACCTAATAGTAATTTTTCTACTTTTGAGTTCATCTTGTTTTTCATTAAAAATACCATTGCTGAGCCAAGTGTTGTTCCTAAAAAAGGTATTGCTAAACCTGTTACTAAATTCATAAAATCTCCTCCTTATTTATTTGTTTCTATAATAAATTTAAAATCTTCTATAGCCTTATCTATATTCATCATTCTATTAATAATCCAATTTTATAAAATAACTTCCATATATTTTTTGTACCTATCCAAGGTGAGTAAGTTTTTATTCTTAAAAAATCGAAAAAAACTAATAACCAAGTATTCGTTTTTTTATTAGCTTTATTATATTTTCTTTATCATTTACAAGTTGACACTACCCATTTGATGATATTTTCCTTTTATAGTTGCTCAATCCATGCTTCTATCTCTTTTTCTGGTGTAACAAAACTTAATATTTAATTCCATCCCTCAAATATACTTTTATTTGTTTTATGATATGAGGAATATTATAGTTACCTGCAAATTTTTCATTATTTAATAATTCTTCATTTATAGTTACCCATTCAAGTTTATTTTTTTCTTCTACCAAAGTTACTTCATTTTTTAATATTCCATAGTATACTTGTAAATTGTTTTCATATTTAAAGTAATTTAAATCCATAAAATGGTCTAACTCAATATCATTACTGCTTATTCCTGTTTCTTCAAATAGCTCTCTATAAGCCGCTTCATCATTTGGTTCATTTCCTTCTACTTTGCCTCCAACAAAATTGTATAATCCCTTGTATGGTTCTTTTGCTCTAATGCAAAATAGAACTTTTGTTAAATCTTTATTAAATACTACTATTAAATTAAGTCTTTTCATAATTTCACTCCTATTTTATTTTGCAGTTCTGTTTCAACTCTTTTCCAATGCCACTTGTAGTTCCTGTAATTAACGTATACATATTTCTACCCTTCTTTCTTGCCTATTTTATATCATAAAAGCAGATAATTTTCAATTACCTGCTTTTAGTTTACCTTTCTTCACTTTTATTATGCTCTATACCTGCTGTTTTTCCTCTTAAATCTGCTACTATTTCATTTTTCTTTTCTTGCCATTGCTTTGAATTTATTTGCTCAAATCTTATTAATGCAGTTCCAACGTTTTTATCATGTCCAAAAATGTGTGTAGCAAGCTGAGCTTCTGGAGTTTCTTGTACAAATTTTTCATCACTAAGTTGTTTCTTACTATATGAATGAGTTGTAAAGTCTAATTCTTCTAAAAATTTCATTTCTCTTTTTATTACTGCTGGAGATATCATATATATACTATCTTTATCTTTGAATCTATAAAAACCTCCGTCTCTCATTTCTTTTATTTTATCAATTGCATCTAATAACTGTAAGTTAACTAGAGCTATTGTTTTTGATATTCCATTTCTCGCCATTAATTCATGCAAGTCTGTTGGTAAGTGTAAGTGAATACAATTCCCTGATATTCCATAAGTAAACATATCATTAATAGTATGTTTTTCCTCATTTCTATTTTGAGAAATTTCTTCTATTTTCTTTGACAAGGTTTTTCTTATATTCTGCTCACTATTTCCTAATCTTTCTGTAATTTGCTCAATTTCAGTATTACTTTTCATGTCTAATTGACCAAGTAAATGATTTACTGCTATTTCGTTTTCTGGTGTTCTCATTGATATTAAAATATTTTTTACTTCTTTTTTATTCATTATAATATCACTTCCCTTTTACTAATTATAACATAAATAGTAAAATTTAGTAAATAATTCATGTTCTATTTATTGTCACTAACCATTTTTCTTTTAAATACTATTATTGATATTGCTAAAATCGCAATGGTGTATATTAAAAATACAATTATATTTCTTAGGCTTATTATTTGAATGTTATTATTCATTATTCCTTTTATAATTGTTACACAACTTTCAAATGGAAGTATGTTGCATATTTTTGCAAACATATCTCCTAATATTTCTTTTGGAAAATATATTTCTCCTGTAAAGCATACTAATTGTACTACAATACTTGATATTCCTGACGATGCCTTTTCTGTAAATGTGCTTCCTATCAATATTCCTATTGCTATAAATAGTATTGCAACAATAATAGATACTAAAATTGCCAATATAATGTTTATACTAAAGCTTAATCCTAAGATTATGGCTAATATAAAAAATAATACATTTTGAATAATTATTATGGGAATTATTGAGATTATATAACCTAATATATATTCTACTGGTTTCATTGGGCTTGTTCCAAGTCTAATTAATAATGATGTACTTCTATCTTTTGCAACAAGCATAGCTGTAAAAAGCGTTAGGAAAGAAAATCCAAAAATAATTATTCCTGGTGTAAAGTTTTCTAATTTATAGTTTTCACTTGGTATATTAAATTGTTGAAATATAAAAAGTAAAAATAATGGCAATAAAATTGCAAATATTATACTTAATGGATCTCTTATTATTTCTTTAAAATTTCTTTTAGCAAAGTTTATTATTCTCATAATTCTCCTCCTGTTGCTATTTTTACAAAAGCATCTTCAAAATCTTTTGCATTTGATTTTTCTATTAATTCTTCTGGAGTTCCTACATCTATTAAACTTCCTTTTGCCATTATTCCAACTCTATCTGATAAACTTTCTGCTTCTTCCATATAATGTGTAGTTAGTATAATTGTTATTTTTCCTTTTTGACTTTCTATAATACTCCATAGCTCTCTTCTTGCAATAACATCTAAACCTAGTGTAGGTTCGTCAAGAAATAGTATTTGTGGGTCATTTATTAAAGCCATTGCAATAGATACTTTTCTTTGCCATCCTCCAGATAAAGTTTTTGCCTTTTGATTTAGTATTTCTTCTAATTTGAATGTTTTTACTAATTCATCAATTTTCTCTTTTGGATTTTTTATTTGATATACTCCTGCTATAAATTCCAAATTTTCTTTTACAGATAAATTCATTGCAATTGCAGTTTCTTGTGGTGATACATTTAAAATTTCTTTTATCTTCTGTTTGTCTTTGTTTATATCTAATCCATTTATTTTTATGTTTCCACTAGTAGGTAAAATCAAAGTGGATAGCATTTTTATTGTAGTAGTCTTTCCTGCTCCATTTGTACCTAACAAAGAAAAAAGCTCTCCTTGTTTTATTTTTAAACTAACATTGTTAACTGCTGTTTTTTCTTTGAATTTTTTAGTTAGATTTTCAATTTCAATTGAGTACATTTTTACTCATCTCCTTTTGGGAATATTTTATTTGATAAATCCTCAATAATATCAGACTTTACTAAAGCTATTCCTTGTTTTTTATCACATAAAACAACAATTGAATCTCCCGGATTTATATTGAACATATCTCTTGCTTCTTTTGGTATTACAATTTGTCCCTTTTCTCCAACTTTGCAAATACCAACATATTTATCTTTTTTCATAATTTTCTCCTTTCAGTCTCAGTTATACTTTTCATACTTATTATACTTTTTGAATGTAAAAAAAGCAACATCTTTTTAAAATGTTGCTTAAATATTTTAATATGAAATATTTTTTGTACTATACGTTACAGTGTTATTGTTTGAACTTGTACTACTATTTCCATTTGAGCTTGTATTATTTTTATTTGAATTCGAATTATTGTTAGTATTTAAATTAGTATTGTTGTTTTTGCTTGGTGTACTTATTATTGCAACTTGTCCAGTTCCTTTTGATGGTGTTTTTTCATCTTTGTTAAATATTTCTTCAAAATCAATGCCTTCATCCATTATTTTATCAAAATCTACATTTTTGTATGTAAAAGACACAACTACTACAATTAGCATAATTGCTAATATTATTCCTAGTATAGCTGGAGCCATTGATGTTTTTTGCTCTTCTTCATCTTTTAATTTTATATGTGTATTTTTAGCTTTCCAATTTTCGATTTTTATTGGTAGCCACAATCCAAAAATTCCAAATGTAATAATACATAAAAACCACCATAATAAATAGTTTCCTATTAAATTTAATGATTTTCCTGTAAATACTATTTTCTTGCGATTTATAATTGTATGTTTTGCAAACCATTTTTGTCTATAACATACTACAAATGGAAATAATAGTCCAAATGAAATAAATGTTAGTATATTACTAAATAAATTTACTCCAATTATACCTAATACTCCTCCATCGAAGTAACTGTCTCCTTTGACAAATTCTTCTTTTTCAAAATGAATATTCGAAACTATCCATTGCTCTTTTTTTATTGGAATCCAGAATCCATAAATTCCTAAAGTAATGATTGTAAGAAAAATCCATTTAAATTTTTGTACAAATAAAGATGCTCCTGTACCTTCAAATTTAAGTCTTTTTCCATTGTATACTGTATGGTCTATAGTATACGCAATAAGTAATTTTTCTGCCCATGCGTTGGCAATTCCAAATGTTACAGCAGTTATTATAAAAGCTAGAATTCTGTAGCCTAGCCATTCCAATACTTTTCCATCAAAATACGAATCTGTTCTTTCTACCTGTTTTACTTTTTGAATTTCGTCATATTGTGTTTCATCTTCTGTTTTTACTTCCACAGCTGTTTGATTGTTCTTTTGTTCCTCCATTACAATTTTCCCCTTTTTTTCATATACATTATATATATCATAAGGTCATAAAAAGAGCAAGTAATTTATATTTACTTGCTCTTAAATTTTTTAATAGTTTTCTGCTTTTATTTCAAAGTATGCTTTTGGGTGTGCACATACTGGGCATACTTCTGGTGCTTTTGTTCCAACTACTATATGTCCACAGTTTCTGCATTTCCATATTTTTATTTCTCCTGCTTCAAATACTTTTCCTTCTTCAACTTTTTCTAAAAGTTTTTTATATCTTGCCTCATGCTCTTTTTCAATTTTTCCTACTTCAGTAAATAAGAATGCAATATGGTCAAATCCTTCTTCTTTTGCCTCTTTCGCCATTCTTTCATACATATCTGTCCATTCAAAATTTTCACCTTCTGCTGCAGCTTTTAAATTCTCTACTGTTGTACCAATCTCTCCACCATTTAATAGTTTAAACCATAATTTTGCATGTTCTTTTTCATTGTCAGCTGTTTCTTGGAATATTGCAGCTATTTGCTCATATCCTTCTTTTTTTGCTTTACTTGCAAAATATGTATATTTGTTTCTTGCTTGTGACTCTCCGGCAAAAGCCTCCATTAAGTTCTTTTCTGTTTTTGATCCTTTTAGTTCCATTTTAATTTTCCTCCTTATTTTTTTATTTTTTATTTATAACTATAGTAGATATAGGTATTAACACTAAAATATATGGTATTATATACCTTGATTTTGCCTCCCACAATATATGAAAAGCAAATCCACCTATAAATATTGTTATTAAAAATATTAAATCAAGTGATAAATTCTTTCTATTTTGTATCAATACTATTAAACTACATACACAAGTTAAAGTCAATAACACTTTTTGATAAAATTCCAATGGCTTAACCAGATTATCTAAGTTTCCATTTACTTCACTATTTCTTATTGCTGAATATGTATTTTCTGCCCACATAGAAGTTATTTTATCTATATAGAACTTAATTGTATAACCAGGATTTTGTAAAAAATATTCTATTCTTTCTTTTATTTCTTGTTTGTACTCATCTGATATGTTGTCTAATCTATCAAATGCTTTTTCCCTTGTAGATTCATTATACCATCCATTTGCTCTTGGTCCTTCTTGCATTGCCATGAGTACATAACCTATGCTAGGATATGTTTTATTTCTTTCTAAGTTATATTTATCTAAATAATATCTACTTACTATTGATGATGGAAATATTGATATTACAACATACATTATTATAATTGCAACACTTAGTAAATTTTTCTTCCAACTTTTCTCCTTAATATTTTTAAATATATTTAATATTAAGTATATTACTGTTGCTATTATAAATATTAAACTATTCATTCTCATCATATATGCAATCATTGTTAAAATAGTAGTAAATACAATATACCTTATTTTTTCAGTTTTTGTATATTTCATTGTAAAATATACTGCGAACAGACATAGTGCTAAGCTTGGAACATCTCCATATATAAAATTCGAAATTATGGGTAATGTAAAAAATGTTAATATTAAAAGCATTAACAATACTTTGTTTGTTTTATATTCTTTAGACAACTGATTACATATTTTATATAATGCAATAATAATTAATACATTACTAATAAGATTTACCACTCTTAATATTTCCATTGCATCAAAGTGTACTATTCTAAAGAAAACATTAAACGCAAATGCCAAAGTTATTTGTTGATGATATGTTTGCATATATTGGCTTAGTGGAATTCCAGCATAAGTAAGATTTGGCAAAAATTCTTCTGGATTATCTCTGTAAAATGTTTGTGCTAAATTAACAGCATGTACTTGGTCACCAACTACTGGCGGATTTACCTTTATTAGCCATATTACATTAAAAATTATGTATATAATTAAAACTATTCCAAATGTCCATTTTCTTATTTTTGTTCTTGCTTCATTATTATATAAATACTTGTCCAATAGTTTACTTCCAAAGTACAATAATACTCCTACAATTACAAGCCCCGCAATATATATTAAACTATTGAATGTTATTGTAATATGCTCTGAGCTATCTAATGTAGCTGTATATATTATATTTAACAAAATAATAATTGATAAAAATATTACTCCAAAAAAATATATAATCTTCTTCATTTTTTACCTCTTTTTTATTTTCTTGTAAAATCCTATCATAAAAATAGATAATTAGCAATCTCTAATTATCTATTTTTGTTTCTATGCTTTTTAACCTAATGCAACATCTAGTATCATCATTAAAACAAATCCAAAACTCATTCCAAGTGTCGATAAGTTTTTATTACCATTTATTGATTCTGGTAAAAGTTCTCTTGCAACCACCGTAATCATTGCACCTGCTGCAAATGCTAATAAAAACGGTAACATACTTCTTATATATATTACAAGTATTGCACCTATTACGGCTGATATTGGTTCAACTAAAGCTGACGCCTGACCTATCATAAAGCTTTTAGATCTTGAATAACCTTCTGTTCTAAGTGGCAATGATACAGCTGCTCCTTCCGGAAAATTTTGTATTCCTATTCCAAGAGCTAACATTATTGCTCCTATTAGTGTCATGCCAGGTACTCCTGTTGCAATGCCTCCAAATGCAACGCCTACAGCCATTCCTTCAGGAATATTGTGAATTGTAATTGCTGCAATTAGTAATATGCTTCTTTTTAAAGAATCTTTGTTATCAATGTTTTTTTTATTTTTTAGCATTTTATCTAAGAACTTATCTGATAATAGCACAAACAAACTGCCTGTTATAAATCCAACAGCTGGTAAAATCCATGCTATGTATCCAAGTTCTTGTGATAAGTCAATTGATGGCTCTAGCAAAGACCAAAAAGCTGCAGCAATCATTACACCTGCACTAAATCCTAAAATTGTGTTTAAAATTTTACCATTTACTTCTTTAAAAAAGCAAACTACAAGTGCTCCTAAGGCTGTTACGCCCCAAGTAAATATTGTTGCAAGTAATGCTTGAATTACCGGGTTTAATGTTTCAAACCAATCCAATTTATTCACCTCACATTACATAATATGTTTTTTATTACATAATGTGACAAGAGCAAATAACTAGAAAACTAATTACTTGCTCTTGTAAATATTATTCATTATTTGTAACTTCATATCCTGTCAAATTAGGTCTTGTAACATCTTCATCTGTTAACTCATTAAACTTCCAATCTTTAAATTCAGATATACAATCATATTCTTTTCCATCAATTACTTTTTTACCATTTTGTGCTTTTAATATCATTCCACTTTCTTTGCTATACCAAGTTATTAATCCTGATGTATTTATTTTATAGCATTTTTCTCCATTTACAGTGTCAGATGTTATGATTGAAAATATTTTCATTATATTTTTATTTTCTTCATCTATCATGTAAGGAGGAAGTTGATTTACAAAAAATTTTGATGAGTTTTTATATACAGAAGCTTTTAAATTTTGTGGAACTAGTGTTATTTGTTCGTTTGCTCCTAGGTCATACCAAAAAATTAAACTATTATCATTATTTTTTAATATCTGCATACTTATTTTGTCTTTTTTATAAAAGCTCATACTTGATTTAGTAGTTTCACTTTCATTATTCTTATTATAAGATTCTACATGATATGAGTAATTGTTTTGGCTTATAACATCTTTTTGATTTGCTACAATTTTTTCAATAATGTTATGTTTTCTCATAATATCTACAACCGATGCTACCATAACAATTACAAATAAAATTAAAGCTATCCAATTAATTATATGATTATTCTTTTCTTTTTTCATAATAAAATCCCCTTTTCTTTTGTTTTACAATATTGATTATATTATAACCCTATTTTAAAATCAATACTTATATCAAGAATTTATATTTTTCTAGAAATTCAAACCATCTTGACTTATTTGTGTCTTTAAGATATAATAGTTTTCGAAACTACATAGTATAGTTTAGTAAATTATTTGTTGGAGGACAAATGAAAAAAGAACAAACTATTATAAAATTTGATAATATTAAGGATTTGTTATATCATTCAGCCAATACTTATGCTGATAATATAGCATTTACAACAAAGATAAAAAATGGCAAAGAAGTTGAATATATAAATCACACTTATACTAATTTATTGGAAGATATTAATTATTTCGGTACTTCTTTATATAAATTAGGTTTACAAGGTAAACGTTCTGCAGTTGTAGGACATAATTGTTATGAATGGGCTGTTGCACATTTGAGCAACTTACTTGGTGGAATTGTTTCTGTTCCTTTAGATAAAGGATTGCAAATTGGAGAACTTGAAGATTCTTTAATCAGAAGTGAAGTCGAATCAATAGTTTTTGATGAAAAGCTAAAAGATGTCATATCAGAAATTAAAGCTTCAGGAAAAACAAATATTAAGCATTTTATTTGTTTTTCTAAGGTACCAGGCTTCTTATATTTCTATGACCTAATTGATGATGGAAAAAAAGCTATTGAAGCTGGTTATTCAGAATATATAAATTATAAAGTTAATCCTTCTGCTATGAGTATTTTGCTTTTTACATCTGGTACTACTTCTAAATCTAAAGCTGTTATGCTTAATCAAAATGGAATTGCAACAAATATATATGATATGCAATTAGTTGAAACTTTTTATAGTACTGATGTAAATATTGCATTTTTGCCATATCATCATATTTTTGGATCAACTGGTATGCTTGTAATGTTAGCTTCTGGCATGAAAACAGTATTTCCTGATGGTTTAAGATATATTCAACAAAACCTAAAGGAATATAAAGTGTCAGTTTTTGTTGGAGTTCCTATTTTAATTGATAAAATGTATTCTACTATCATGAAAGAAGTTGAAAAACAAGGTAAAACTGGGCTTATAAACTTTATGATTAAGCTAAGCAATTTCTTGTTAAAACTTCATATTGATGTTAGAAGAAAAGTTTTTAAACAACTTATTGATGCTCTTGGTGGAAATATGAGATTTATTATTTCAGGTGGTGCTCCTCTTGATAAAAGAGTTGGTAAATGGTTTAACTCAATTGGTATTCATTTAGTTCAAGGTTATGGCTTGACTGAAACCTCTCCTGTTATATCTGCTGAAAATGATACTTGTGTAAAAGAAGGTTCTGTTGGAATACCTATGGGAAGTCTTGATGTAAAAATTAATAATAAAGATGCAAATGGTATTGGTGAAATAATTGTTAAAGGGCCAAATGTTATGCTTGGATATTATAAAAATGAAGAACAAACAAATGAAGTATTAAAAGATGGCTGGTTCCACACTGGTGATTTAGGTTATATAGATGATGATGGTTACTTATTTATCACTGGTAGACAAAAAGATTTAATCGTTTTAAAAAATGGTAAAAAAGTATTTCCTGAGGAATTAGAAATTTTGATAAATAGATTAGATGAAGTTGAAGAATGTTTTGTTTATGGTCTTCCAGATGCTCAAGATAGTAATGATGTTAAAGTCTCTGTTGAAGTAGTATATAACGAAACTGTTACTAAGTCTAAATACCCTAATGCAACAGAACAAGAACTAAAAGATATTATTTGGAATGAAATTAAAGAAATAAATAAAACTCTTCCTATGTACAAATATATAAAGCATCTTGTTTTAACTAAAGAACCTTTAATAAAAACTACTACAAATAAAATAAAAAGAAATGAAGAACTAAAAAAAATTATTGAATTGGAGGGATAGTATGCATAGAGTAAAATTAGCTGACAGAGTATTGCCAACATATACAAAAGGTGAAGAAATTTTTAATATGGTATCACATATTGTCGGTGGTGCACTTGGTATTGCTGCTCTTGCTTTATGTGTTATATTTTCAGCATTACATCACAATGTTTATGGTATAGTTTCTACCTCAATTTATGGTGTATCTTTAATTTTATTATACACTATGTCAAGTATATATCATGGCTTGAACTCTAATCGTACGGCTAAAAAAGTTTTTCAAATAATTGATCACTGCTCTATATTTATTCTTATAGCTGGAACTTATACTCCATTTGTTCTATGTACTTTAAGAGAATATAATACAGCTACAGGATGGACATTGTTCGGAATTGTTTGGGGATTAGCAATATTAGGAATAGTACTTAATTCAATTGATTTAAAAAGATATAAAGTTTTTTCTATGATATGCTACATATTACTTGGTTGGTGTATTATATTTAGAATAAATGTAATTATAGAATTACTAACTATGAAGGGATTTATTTTATTATTAGCTGGTGGGCTTGTATACACAATTGGAGCAATTTTTTATGGACTTGGTAAAAAGCATAAGTGGATGCATTCTGTGTTTCACATTGCTTGTATAGTTGCAAGTACATTACAATTTTTCTGTATATTCTTTTATGTAATATAACTTTAAATGGGAAGAGTTTACTCTTCCCATTTTCAATTATTTCTTTAATATTCTAATATCATTTAATACTGCAATTACTGAAACGCCAACATCTGCAAAAACTGCTTCCCACATTGTGGTAATTCCTACTGCACTTAAAATTAATACTAATGCTTTAATTGAAATTGCAAATATAATATTTTGTTTAACAATTCGCATTGTTTTTTTAGAAATCTTAATAGCCTTGTTTACTTTAGATGGTTCGTCTGTCATTATTACTATATCTGCTGCTTCTATTGCTGCATCGCTTCCAAGACCTCCCATTGCAATTCCTATATCTGATAAAGCAAGTACTGGTGCATCATTTATTCCATCTCCAACAAATGCAAGTGTTCCATTTTTTTGCTTGATAAGCTCTTCTACTTTTTTAACTTTTCCATCTGGTAGTAATTCTGTATATACTTTATCTATTCCTAATTTTTTAGCAACATCTTCTCCCGCCTCTTTTTTATCACCTGTAAGCATTATTGTCTGTTTTTTATTATCTTTTAATTCTTTTATTGCCTTAAATGAATCTTCTTTTATTTCGTCTGATATAAGTATATAACCAGAATATTTATTTTCAATTGACACATATACTACAGTACCTATTTCATTACATTTTGTATATTCAATATTGTTTTCTTGCATTAGTTTTTCATTTCCAACTAATACTTGTTTATTTTCAATTTTTACACTTATTCCCTTTCCAGATATTTCATTTATATCTGAAATCAATTTTTCATCTATCTTTTCGTTGTATACTTTTTTTATTGATACTGCAATTGGATGATTTGAATAATTTTCTGCATAAGCCGAATATTTTATAATGTCTTGTTTAGGCGCTCCTACTTCTTCTACTTTTTGAACTTCAAATACACCTTTTGTAAGTGTTCCTGTTTTGTCAAAAACAACTGTATTAACATTTGCTAAAGCTTCTAAATAATTTCCACCTTTAATTAAAACTCCTATTTTAGATGCTCCACCAATTCCTGCAAAAAAGCTTAAAGGTATTGAAATAACTAGCGCACATGGGCATGATACAACTAGAAATGATAATGCTCTATATAGCCATTCTGTGAAATTTGCTTCTTTTATAATAATTGGTGGTACAATAGCTATAATCACTGCTAATATTACAACTACTGGAGTATAATATTTTGCAAATTTAGTAATAAAGTTTTCAGATTTAGATTTTTTGTCTTCTGCATTTTCAACTAGGTTTAATATTTTACTAACAGTTGATTCACCAAATTTCTTAGTTACTTGAATTCTTAATAGCCCAGTTTGGTTTATACAACCACTAAAAACATTATCTCCTGTATTTGCTTTTCTTGGAACTGATTCTCCTGTTAATGCTGTTGTATCTAACATTGACTCTCCATCTATAATCTTTCCATCAAGAGGTATTTTCTCACCAGGTTTTACAATAATTATTTCTCCAACCTTTACTTCTTCTGGGTTAACCTTTATCTCTGCGTTTTCTCTTAAAACATTTGCAAAATCTGGTCTAATATTCATTAAATTCTCTATTGACTTTTTAGAGTTATCAACTGCATAATCTTGGAATGTTTCTCCCACTTGATAAAGTAACATTACAGTAACAGCTTCTGGATATTCACCAATAGCAAAAGCACCTATTGTAGCTATTGCCATTAAAAAGTTTTCATCAAATACTTCTCCTTTAAAAATGTTTTCTATTGCTTCTTTTAAAACTTCAAATCCTACTACTAAATATGCAATTACGTATATAGCAATCTTTATTATTTGATTATCAATTGGCATTAGTAATGCTACTAAAAACAAAACAAATGATGTTAAAATCTTTATAATCTCTTTTTTCATAATATTATCTCCTTTTTTATAAAACACTATATTCTGTGTTCAATATGCTCTGCACCAATCTCAAATACTTTCTTTACATGTTCATCATCAAGCATATAAAATACTTCTTTACCTACTCTTTTACATTTTACAATTCCACTTCTTCTTAATGTTCCTAATTGATGTGAAATTGAGGATTTACTCATACTTAAAACATTTGCAATGTCACATACACACATTTCATTTTTGTCTAAAGCTGATAATATTTTAACTCTAGTAGTATCTCCTAATATTTTAAAAAACTCTGCTAAATTGTTAAACAAATCTTCATCATTCAGCATTTGCTTTTTAGTACTTTCTACTACTTCTTGATGTATTGCATTACAATCACAAATGAATTCATTTCTAGACATACTATTTCCTCCTTAGTTATTATTTATATGCAAATATAGTTGAATGCTTACTCAACTTTGAATATATTATAGTTGAATATATATTCAATTGTCAATGGTTTTCAATAGAAATTTTATAAAAGATTTAAGTAATTTTGATTATTATGAAAAATATGTAGAATATAAACTTGTCCGAAAGATATCATTAATTTTATATATTATAATATAGTTATTAACTATTAGTCGTCTTATATTTTCATCTTTTATATTTAATTTTTGATATCTTTCGGGATAATATTTTAAAGAATAAATTTGATTTATAATTTGATTATAAAGATTATCAGCAATGATTTTTGCATTTAATTTATTACAGATATAATTATATATAGATTCTAATTCTCGTTTAAAATTCGGAGACCAAATAATATTATATTTTCTCATTTATATGATACTTGTCCTCCATTTCTGCAACAGCTTCTTCCATTGTTATTCCTTTACCTTCTTCTATTTCATTTATTGCTTTATTAATTTGTTCAAGTACATCTTTTTTAAATTCTTCGAAGTCAGCATATTGTTTATCAAACTTTTCTGAAATTCGTTTTTCTATTTCTTTTTCCGTTAACCATCCATTTGTTAATTCTTCATAAGCCTCATTACTTAATAATACTAAATCATTATAACCGTTTTTAGTAATATATATAGGTTGTTTAGTTTCATGACAAATTTTCGAAATCTCACTATAGTTATTTCTCAAATCTGCTGATGGTCTTATTACTGCCATACAACTTCCTCCTTTTAAATTAATATATTCAAATTATATCGTAATTATTACATTTAATCAATAGTATTCAAAACAAAAAGCCAAAATTATTTTGATTTAATAATCTTGGCCCTTTTAAATTTATAAATTATCTGTACTTATATCTTCTTTAACAATTGTTTTTAGGTCTTTTTTAGCTTTCTTTCCTCTAGTATTTGATGCATGTTTTATTATTGTTTTTTCGTATAGGTTTCTTGCAAATCTTGCATTTCCAAAGTTTTTAGTATTTCTATATTTGTCTATTACTTTTACTACTTCATCACATGCTTCTTTAGTAATACTAAATCCTGCTTTTTTAACCATTCCTTCAAAGATTTTTAATAATTCTTCAGATGTATAGTCTTTAAAATCTAGTGTATAACCAATTCTAGAAACTATACCTGAGTTAGCATTTAAAAATGCTTGCATTTCTTTTGTGTATCCAGCAAAAATTACAACCAGATTATCTCTATAATTTTCCATTGCCTGTATAAGTGTTGCAATAGCTTCTTTATTAAATGAATTTCCACTTTCTTCTTCAGATGCAAGTGAATATGCTTCATCTACAAATAGTACTCCACCCAAAGCTCTTTCAATAACAGCCATTGTTTTTGGTGCAGTTTGTCCAACATATTCAGCAACTAAATCTTTACTTGATACTTCAATTAATTTATTTTGTTTTATATATTTTAAATTATATAACATTTCTGCAATAATTCTTGCAACAGTTGTTTTGCCTGTTCCTGGATTTCCTAAAAATACCATGTGTAAATTTATGTCTTTAATTTTTAAGTCATCTTTAGTTTTATTTTTTAATTCTATTAAATCTACTAAATCTTTTAATACTTGTTTTATATTTTCAAGTCCTACAAGATTATTTAGATCTGCAAATATTTCATCCATAGATTTTTCCTGTTCGTATTTTGGTAAATCATTTTCTGTTATTTCTTGATCTTTGCTAAATAATATTTTATTACATAATTTATCTCTGTATTCAGGAAATGATAAATTTGTTTTTGGATATGTAGCAGCAATATAATCTAATAGTTTAATTGATGCCTCGTCTGTTATTTTGCTACTTTCTTTTAATTTACCTAATACTTCTTGATAAACATCCTGTACATCTATATTAGTTGATTCAATTTTAAATTCAAAATATTTCTCAAGCATATCTGATTGCATCGCTTGTTCAATTGTTTCAGGTGTTTTTGAAATCAAAATAGTCAAAAAGTCTTTTTGATTTTCTTCTAACTTTTCTTTCATATTATGCAAAAATCTATCTTTAAATTCTTTTTCTTTTGCTAAAAGTCCCTCAAAATCTTTTAATACAACTACACTATTCTTTTTACTATATATTTCTTCAATTTGTTCTGGTTTTTCTATGTTATAAAAAGAAGTCTCAATAGTAGTTCCTCTTTTTATATATGAGAAAAATGTCGCAGTATCACTTATTATATCAACTATACTATACATAGTTTCTTTATTGTTTGAATAAATGCACATATTAAATGGAATGTATTGTTTTTCTATTCCTTCACTATATTTTCTCATATACTCAATAATTTTTTTAAGAGTATTTTTTGATTGTTCTGTAATGTATAGTTTTTCTAACTTTTCAAAAGCCTTTAGCATAAATTCATCTTTTGTTTCTTTTATTTGCTCTTCAGTTAGTTCATCTTTTGCCTCATCTTGCTTGTTTAATTCAATTGTAGGATAATCTTGGTTTAATCCTAATTCTTTTGCTAATTTTTCATTTTCTGCTTTAATTTTTTCCACTCCAAAAAAATCTTCATATACATCTTTAAAAAATTGTTTAGTATCCATATATTCCTCTCAATTGACAAATTATTTAACTTGTAATTCAATCATTTTTTCTTTTAATTCTTTTTCAATATTTGCAAGTTCTACTTCAGCTTCTTGACGTTTTACTCTTCCATTTTCATGAATTTGTATAACTTGATCTAATGTATCAATTATATCTTTATTAGTTTTTTGTAATGTAGCAACATCAACAATAGCTCTTTCTGATTCTTCTGCAATTTCTATTGAACCTTGTTTTAATATTTCGCTATTCTTTTGTAGCATACTATTTGTTAAATCTGTAACAGCTTTTTGTGCTCCAATTGCTTGTTTAGCATTGTTTATTCCTAATGCTAATACCATTTGGTTTTTCCATAATGGAATTGTATTTGTTAAAGAACCTTGAATTTTTTCTACAAGTTCTGCTTCATTGTTTTGTAGTAAACGAATTTGCGGTGCCATTTGAATAGATATAATTCTTGTTGTTTTTAAATCATATATTTTCTTTTCAAATCTATTTATCATGTTTTCCATATCATTTACTTTTTGTGCATCAAGTTGTTCTCCTGATTCTTTAGCCTTTTTTTGTAATTCAGGTAATGTTACATTTCTTAATTCTTCAATTTTCTTTTCACCTGCAATAATGTATAAAGATAGTTCTTTAAAATACTCTAAGTTTTTTTCATACATTGTATCGAATATTGTAATATCTTTTAACATTTGTAATCTATGTTTTTCTAGTCCTGCTTCAATTTTGTCTATGTTTACTTCAACTTTTTCATATCCAGCTATTAGTTTTTCTAATTGTTTTTTTACACTAGTAAATAATTTTCCTAATCCAGTTTTGTTTGTATTAGCTATATCAGAATCAAATGATTTTATTTCACCCACAAGGTCTGCAAGTAAGTCGCCTACTTCTCCTGTGCTTCTTGTTTTTACATCTTCTAATACACTATCAGAAAATTGTGATATTTTAGTTTGAGCTTTTGCTCCATATTGCAATATTTGTGTTGCATCTTCAACATTTATTTTTTGATTAAATTCTTCTATTGCATCTTTTTCTTCTTGTGATAATAAATCATAATTTAATGACTTTTCAATTTTTTCATCTGTTACTTTCTTAGATTCTTGAGCTAAGCTTTCTACTTCAGTTCTATTTACTTCCTTATTGACTTTTAATTCTTCCATTTGTTTTTTCTCCTTTTATATTATTTTTTTAAATATTCAATCAACTGATTATAAACATCCATCTTTAAGCTTGTTACAGTACTTGTTATGTTTTGTGGAATTCCTATTTCTAACCCTGAAACATCATAGTTTCCACCTGTAATGCCAGTTCTAAATCCATATTCAGACCATGCAATTTGTTGAATTTCTTTATCTTCAAATGCTTGGTAGAATTTATTTCCACTTTCATCAAAAGTTGCTATACAATGTGAATTCCATATTGTTGGAGTTGGGTATAATATACGTATATCTTTTTTAACTTGTTCAAAGCCTTCAGGATTTGAATTTGCAAATTCAATTATACTCTTTTCATAGTCAACAATCATAGGTTCCCCACCCATACCTGTTTTTAAATATTTTTCAAACAAGTCTGCAGGTGTATTATTCATGTATCCAGATTTCTCATAAAATTCTTTTAATTTTGGTAAATTGGTTTGTAAATTCTTGTCATTTATTGAGCTTTCACACATTATTGATAATAATAATCCATAATATGTTGCACCTGGTGATGATGTAACTGGGTCTGTAGAAGCAACATTTATATTACCATATAATTGACTTAATCCGATATCAGACCATTTTTTTCCTGTTAATATATAGTTTAGAAGTTTTGGCATATCTGTTATATAGTATACTCCATCTTTTTGAGTTACTATTTTTTCCTTTTCTAAAGCATCAACAACTTCTCCCCAACTATATATTACTATTGGAGTATTTAAAGTTAGTCCTCCATTTAAAACTCTATATCTGTCTGCTTCTCCTTCTGATTTATTTGGAGATAACTTATAGTAATCATAAAATCTTTGATCAGAGCAAAACATTGCATCATATTTAGTTATTCCATCTTCTCTTACTAATGAACTCTTAATTAATTTTCCATTGCTCCACGAATCATAAACAACATTTAGTCCATATTTATTTTCCATAATATTTATTACATTTTCATTTGCAATAAATCCTTCTTTTCCACCTCCTGTTGCTACATATACTGTTGTTAGGTTTTTTCCTGATAATGAGTCCTTTTTATCTCCTATAAATTTAATTCCAATTATAATTAATATCAGAACTAAAAATATTATGAGCCCTATAATTTGTTTTTTACTCACTATTTTCTCCTCCTTTATTAAATTTTAAAATCATTATCGTCTACATCATAACCATCTGATTTTAACATTGTATCAAATACCTTCATTTCTGCATCAGTATCAATCATATCAGATTGGTATAAATTTGATAGTTGTTTTTTAAAAGCTTCATTTATTTTCTTTACCATTTTCTGTGTTGATTCCATAAATTTTTTGCTGTCTTCAGTATTCAATTTTTGATTTTCAATTTCGTCATATTTAGTTAATATGTTTATTGTTACAGGTAAATAATAACCAAAAAAATTATTCATTTTTTTGTATTTATCTGGTTTCTTCTCAACAGTTTCAATTATTTTAGATACTGTTGTGTGAATTTCTGATATATTATTAGATAATTCCGGATCCTCAACTTGAGAAACCATTTTTTGAATTTTTGTATTTGTATTTTTAGCTTCATTTAGAGCCTCATATACATTTAATTTTTCTTGTTTTGTTTTTTCAGTTTTACTTAATATAAGTTCTCCTGCTCCAAATGCACTTGCTCCTATTGCAAGTGAAGGAATTATTCCTATTGATAATCCTAAATATGGAATTGCAAAAAATGCTCCACCGCACTATTGCAGATACAATTGTTGAATTTTTCACGTTTTATACCTCTTTTTTAATTATATCCTCTTACTTCTTTAAAAGCCTTTTTCAAATCTTGTTTTCCATCAAAAACCTTTCCATTACTTAATGTTGCCATATCTTGCAATTGTTGTTTTGCAGCACTTCCAAACATTATAGAATATATTGGTATTGATTTTCCATTTCTATTATATATTGTTTTTAATTTTGAAAATGTTCCCACATTTGCTTTTCCATCAGTCATTGCAATTATTGAAACATTATATTTTTCCATGTCTTCTTGGCTTAATTTCATTAAAGCTTCTATTACTGCTGGGTAAAGAGCTGTTGTATCATTAGGTTTAATTTTTCTTATATTTGTTAATAGCTGTTCTGTTTTTGTTCCATTATCAGTGCTATATGACTGCAATACAGTTCTGTTAAAAGGTATTATATCTATTTTGTCTTTTGCTGAAAATTGCAAAAAGTCATTTGCAGCTTCATCAGACAAAATATAGTTCATTGCATTCATTAATTCTGCATATCCTGTACCAGTCATACTTCCAGAATAATCTAAGCAGAATGCAACATGTACTGGTTTTCTTAACTCAGATTGATATAAGTTAAGAGCTAATTTTATTACTTCTGTACTTGGATATTTGACAGGTGAAATGTATTTAGTAGTATCAATTCCCCACTCTGGGTTAAATATACTTTTATCTACATTAGAGTTCACGCCTCCATACCATGTTCTTCTTCCTTTTGCTTGTAGTAATTTTTGACCCTCATTACTTAATATATAAGATTGTAAATCTAAGAAAATCTCTTTAGATTTTTCATCTTTATTGTCAATATATGCAAATGGTGAATCTGATATTGAAACTCCGTCCACAGGATATATTGCATATAATGTTTCTTTTCCTTGTTGTTGTAATTTTTTATTTATATTTATAATTGAAGACTCATAAGTAACCACTGCTTCATAATTACCATTAAGAAATATCTCTTCCAAAAAGTCTTCACTTCCAGATGATCTCTCTAGTCCCGTAAATAATGTAGTTAAGTTTTTAACTAATTTTTTATTTTGTAAATTTTCTTTTTTTAGTACTTCTGGATTTCCTGCCAATGTATATAAAAATCCCAAGTATGCTGATGCACCACTATTAGTACTTGTTGGGTTTGACATACTAAATTTTAATTTTCCACTAGAAATTGCATTTACTATGTCTTTTGTTTTTATTGTTTTATCTGTAAATCCCAATTCTTTAGCTTTGGATTTTTTTATACCAAATACTATTGGGTTTATGCTTGTGTATTTTGAATTCGAAACTTTTACATTGTCGTCTAGCATATAAAGCCATATAGAATTTGATACCCACACTGCATCATAATTTTCACCACTATTTAATTTTTCCATTACATCTAGTGTGCCAGCATATTCTATATTTATATCGTAATTCTTTGTTTTGGCATAATTTTGTATTACTTCTTCTAAATCTTCATTTTCTTGGCTTGCAATTATATTAAGTGTTTTTTTTGTAAATATATCCATAATGTTATTTTTTGCCTCATTTACTAAGATATTATCTCCTAGTGCTTCAGCTACCAAAGAAAGCATAATAAGTGCAAATATTATTATTGCAATCCAAACTGTTGCTTTTGTTTTTTTCAAGCTACCCCCTCCTTTATTTAGTTAATTATATATTTAATTATTTTAATTGGCAATATTTTTTAAATAAATATACACATATATTTTTAAGCAAAAAACAAGAATAAATTTACATTATTCTTGTTTTTTATTAATTAAAATTTATTCAAATATATTTTATCAGTATATAGTTTATTTGCAAATGAATATACTACTCTTTTTAAAACGTATTTATCAAATGTTATAGGTTCTTCAGGTGTGTATTCTTTTCCTGCAAATATTGCGCTAATTGCATTTTCTAAACTTTCACAGAAATTATTGTATACTGTTTGAATCGGAATAGATTTAGTTGCAGATTTTATCATTGTGGCAATATCATTTATACTATATAAAGGTTTAAGAATGCATATAACAAATAAATTTGCAATATGTTCTTTATTATACTTTTTGTTAATTGCTGGTTTTATAACGTTATGTTTTACATAATTATTTATCATGCTTTTTGTTATAACATGACCTTCTTTTTCTTTACTAACAAAATTAGACAAGGCATCATCTAAAAAGCAAATGACTTGATCTACATACAAATCCAAGTTAGGTAGTTCTTCCCATCTTGGAATATGAAAGTCAGCAATCTCCTTTTCTTTATAAATTTCTTGCTCCATTTTTCTTATCCCCTTTATTATATCTACAATTATCTCTTAATTTTATTAGTTGTAGTTTTTTCAAACTCCTTATCTCTAATAACTATTTTTCCTATTCTTTTGTATACTGGTAGCACTTCACATTCTTTTGATATATCTTTCTTTAATTCTTGTTCTTTGTCTTGTATATTTAACTCTTTTAATTTGTCTTCATTTAAAAACACTTCAGCACATAGAGCTATTTCGCTTCCGCTTTTGTCTTTTACTCCTGATACAACTACCTCTTGAACATAAGGAATTCTCATTATATAATTTTCAATTTCCTCTGGGAATACATTTTTACCATTATCTAGAACAATTAGGTTTTTCTTTCTTCCAGTTATCATTAATTGACCTTTGTCATTTATTTTTCCATAGTCTCCTGTTATAAACCAACCATCCTGTAAAACTTCTGCTGTTTTTTCAGGTTGTTTATAATAACCCAGCATAACTATGTCACCCTTTACGCAAATTTCCCCGTCTCCTTCTGGTGTTACATCTTCTAATTTAATTTCTACACATTCTAGTGGGAATCCAACTGTTGAACAGTCATTGCAATAATCCATGTTAACGCTAACTAAAGGAGAACATTCTGTTATTCCATATCCATTTATTAAGTCTATTCCTATAGTATCAAAGAAATCGCCTAATTCAGGTCTTACTGCTGCTCCACCTGTTACTATTTTTCTTAAATTCCCACCAAATGCATCATGTATTGATTTAAAGAATTTTATTCTTAGATCTATTCCCACTTTTCTAAGTCCATTACTTATAACCATCATTGCTTTTAGTGCTTTGTCTTTATGACTTTCTTTAGCATTTGACCATATCTTTTTATAAAACAATTCTACAAATGCTGGCACAAGATATATATAATCTGGTTTGTATAATTGTAAGTTTTTAAGTACTGCTTTTAAACTATCATTAATACATATTGTCGAATGATGATGTAATGATACTAGAATTCCAGCAACAGCTTCATAAGTATGGTGCCATGGTAAAACAGATAAACATCTATCATATACTGTTGAAACTCTTAATCCATAATACACTATGCTTATTAAGTTATGTTCTGATAGCATTACTCCTTTAGCCATTCCTGTTGTTCCTGATGTATAAACTAACATTTTAAGACTATTATGATCTGGTACCATTTCAGTATAAGTTTTATCTCCACCTTCGTAAAGCTTTTTGCCTTCTGCTTTAAATTCATTATATGACAATTTATTTCCTTCTGACTTTTCTGTTTCAAATCCTATAAAATATTTTACATTTGGTGTTTTTGAAGCAATTTCTTCAATGTCCTTTTCATATTTTTTTGCATAAAATAGTACTTCACTATCACTGTCATTTAATACATTTATAATATCATATACTGGTAATTCTTTATCAATTGGAACAATTACACCTTTGCTCTTTAATACTGTTAAGTATACAGTAACATATTTATAACTGTTATCTCCTATTACTGCAACATGCTTATCAGCCATATTTATAGAGTTTAGTGCTGTTCCTAGTTCAAATGTATCTTCTTGAAATTCTTTATATGTAACATCTTTAACTTTATCTTTTCCTTCTTTATATTTAAAAGCGATTTTATCTCCTGCTTGTTCCACAGCCATTTCAAGTAACTGTTTAATTGTGTTAACCTTTTGAACATTATAATATTTCAATTCTTTTGTTTTTCCCATATTAATAGATCCTTCCTTTTATAACCTCGACTTACTATTATGCAAACCATATAATCTAGTTTTCGAAACTATTATATACATTCTTATTTAATTAGTCAATAATTATTACTATCTTTCTTATAAAATATAATAGGTAGTCTTACTACATGTTATACTTACACTTACATGTCTGCTTTTTTTAGTTCTACATCTGATTTTAATTTAAATATTTTTTATTTATTTAGCAGTCCCCACAATAAGTGATATTCTGAAACCACAGCTAACTTTAAGAGTGCCAAAACTGTCAGGTCCGAATGAACCTCTTGAAGTATACGCGTAAACATCATTTTTACTGCTATCATACTTTCCTCCACGATACGAAACATTAAACCACGTAGAATTTTGATGTATTGGGTTATCACAGTCTTCTGTTGTCCATTCTTCAACATTTCCTGACATATCCCATATATTACAATATTTATCATTGTTTATTCCTGTATTTGCAAATGATGTACTTTTATTTTGACTTGCATATGTGCTTGCCTTTTCTTCTGTTGAATATGTTTGTATAAATATTATTGCTGTATCCCACGCATAGTCATTTGTCAATCCACTTGCATATATCAGTTTATCATTTTTTCTGTTTCATAATACATTTTTGAAGCTATAAAACAACTTTTTTCATTTTCTTATGTTTCCCCTTTCTATATTTTTCCTCTGCATTGCATATAATTGTTTTACAATTAAAACACACAAAAACGCAAACTGTTTTTATTCACAGTTTGCGTTTACTATATGCTTAATAAAGCTATTTAAAGCCTTTATTTTTTTATAAAGTTACGTGTGTACTCTTGCAACGGTTTCGGTCCTCATCATGGTCTACACTCTTTCTTTATTTTTCTTTTGAATTTTTCTATAATTATAATAATATAACTATTTGAGTTTTTCAATAGAATTTTAGATTTTTATTACAAATTCTGACCAATCACTCGAATATGGTGCTATATATTCTAAGTCCCATGTTTGTAAACTTCTTACTGTTGTACCATGTGCTCCCCCTGTGAATGTATAATCATCAAAATACATACTTATTAATTTATCATCATTATATGTGATATTTGTTTCTCTATATAGTTCATATATCATAATTGGATATCCATTTTTTTTATTATATTCATAAGTTTCTTTTGCTTGATTATATAGTTCTCCTTCAGCATATTCTTTTAATTTTAAAGCCTCTTGTCTATTCTCATGATTAAATCTCTGTTTTCCAATATCATATTGACTTTGTGTTATTTCTGGATATTTTATAGTATATTTTAAAATTACTTCTCCTTTGTAATATAATTGTTTTTCGGCAATATTTATTTTTGTTTTGTTTTCCATTTTGTTTCTCACAAAAACTCCTTTTTCCATATATTATGAAAAAAGGAGTTTTTATGTTCTATTTTAATTTTTCAACAAATTCTTTTGCTTTTTGTTGTAATTCTTTTAGTGTTCCATCATTTGTTATATGATAGTCATATTCGTATTTGTCTACATCTCTATCTGAAATGTTTGTGCTTATTGCTGCAACATTTTTGTTTGTAATCAGTAATGTTTTTGCACCTAAACACTTTTTACATTTTTCAATTTCTTCACATTCTCTAATATGTACAAACATTATTTGTTTATCTGAATTTTTAAATTCTTCTGCCATATTAGAAATATATTTAAATGGAGCATCATTGTATTCAATTCCAAGTTCCTTTAAATCCGATAAAAACTTTCTAGATTTTTCGTCCTTTTCTCCATTCCAACCAGCAAGAACTTTTGCTGCTTCTTTTACTTTATCTACAGAAGATATATTCATTATTGGAGTATACTCATTGCAAAACTGTACAAAAGTGTCTTTTCCAACTCCTCCACTTCCATTTATAACAACAATCTCTTTCATTATTACTCCTTTTCAATGCACTTTGACAATATAATATGATGATTCTATTTTAATTTTTATTTCATCATATCTTTAATAGCTTCAATTTCAGCTTCAGCTTCTAATCTTGCAAATAGCACTTCTGGTTTTTCAGTAACTTTAATATTAGCTAATTTAGTATAATTGTATAAGCTATCCCATATTCTTAATTCTTCTGGAATGTTAAGTTGGTTTAACATTTTTTCAGAAGTATGGTTCATATATGGATTAATTAAAATAGCAATTCTACGTAAATTTTCTACTAAATGATACATTACAGATTTTAATTCTTCTGTTTTACCTTCTTTGAACAATACCCATGGTGCAGTTTCATCAATATATTTATTTGTTCTAGAAACTAAATTCCATGTTTCAATTATTGCATTGCTTGTGTGATATGTATCAAATTGCTCTTCTACTTGTTTTATTGAATTTTTAGAAAACTCTTCTAATTCTTTGTCTAAGTCTGATATATTAGTTGGATATGAAGTTATTTCTCCTCCAAAATATTTATTTATCATTCCTATAGTTCTATTTAAAAGATTTCCTAAATCATTGCATAAATCAAAATTAAATCTTTCAACAAATCCCTCTGGAGTAAATGTTCCATCTTGTCCAAAAGACATTTCTCTTAAAATAAAGTATTTGAAGGCATCTAGCCCATATCTTTCAATAAGTGGTTCAGGACATATAACATTTCCTTTAGATTTAGACATCTTGCCATCTTTCATCATTATAAATCCATGTGCATAAATTTGTTTTGGTAATGGTAAATCTAATGCCATTAAAAATATTGGCCAATATAGTCCATGAAAACGAATAATATCTTTACCAACAATGTGTAAATCTGCTGGCCAGTATTTTTTCATTAAACTATCATCGTCTGATAAATATCCAAGTGCTGTAATATAATTTGTTAAAGCATCTAACCAAACATATACAACGTGTTTTGGATCTTTTCTTACTTTTACTCCCCAATCAAAACTTGTACGGCTTACACATAAATCTTCTAATCCAGGTTTTAAAAAGTTATTAAATAATTCATTTTTTCTAGACTCAGGTAAAATAAATTCTGGATTATCATTATAGAATTTTATAAGTCTATCCGCATATTTTTTCATGTTGAAAAAATATGATTCTTCTTTCATTTTTTTAACTTCTCTACCACAGTCAGGGCATTTTCCATCCACTAATTGAGTTTCAGTAAAATACGTTTCACAAGGCATACAATACCAGCCTTCATATTCTGATTTATATATATCTCCTTGTTCCATTAATCTGTCAAAAATTTCTTCTACTACTTTTGTATGTCGTTCATCTGTTGTACGAATAAAATCATCATACTCTATTTCCATTAAACTCCATATTTTTTTTGCTTCTTCAGCCATTTCGTCAACATGCTCTTGAGGAGTTTTCCCTCTACCTTCTGCAACTTTTTGAACTTTTTGTCCATGTTCATCCATTCCTGTAAGCATGTATGCATCAAAGCCTCTTGCTTTTTTATATCTTTTTATAGTACTTGCTAATGCTGTTGTATAAGCTGTTCCTATATGAAATTTTCCACTTGGATAATAGATGGGTGTTGTTATGTAAAATTTTTGCATTTTTTTCATCCCTTTCTTAGTATAAAAATTAATTTGAAAATATAACTGTTGACTAAATTTTAAACTTAGTTACAACAGTTATATGTTGCTCATGATTATTTATTTATAATACCCTATACCTTATTCCAAAACCAGTCTAAGCTATTATCAATGCTTTTTCTTCTACCTTCTTTTGCTTCTATATCATCTATCCATAAATATGAAATAAATGATATAAATATAAATAATAAGTCTATTGTAGCAGATGTAGTAATTGCATTATAGATTTCTTGGCTTTCATTTGGCATCAATATAAATTCTACTGTATGTCCTACTAGTAGTCCAATAAATGCAAATAATACTGTACCTATAATCCAAGCTTTCTTATTTTCTTTTGCAAGAAAAAGCATTAGAACAAATAATACTACTCCTACAAAAATTGAAAATGGTTGTGTAAAATTAATAATTGGCATTAAAAATTCCTCCTTTGTATATTTATATTTTAATTTAATTTTTTCTCTATTAATTTTGCTAGTGTTTCTGCTTTTTCCTTAATGTAGTTTTGATCTTCTCCTTCTATCATTACACGTATTAGTGGTTCTGTACCAGAAGGTCTAATTAAAACTCTTCCATTTCCGGAAAATTCTTTTTCAAGTTTTTCTATTTCGCCTTGAATTTCACTATCTTCTTTGTATAAGTTTTTCTTTTCACTTGATACTTTTGCATTTACTAAAACTTGAGGATACATTTTTATAATGTTGCATAATTCTGAAGCGCTCTTTTGTTTTTCAAGCATGACTCTAATTAACATTAAAGATGTTAAAATTCCATCTCCTGTTGGATTGTAATCCAAGAATATAATATGTCCAGATTGTTCTCCTCCTATATTATAACCATTTTTTAACATTTCTTCTAGTACATATCTATCTCCAACTTTAGTTTGTACAAAATTTAATTTATTATTCTCTGCGTATTTTTTTAACCCTAAATTACTCATAACTGTTGCAACAACTGTATCATTTTTTAATGTTCCTTTTTCTTTCATGTAATTTGAAATAATGGCTAATAATTTATCTCCATCAATTTCATTACCTTTTTCATCAACGGTTAAACATCTGTCTCCATCTCCATCATAAGCAATTCCTAGGTTGCAATTGTTTTCTACAACATATTTTTTTAACATATCTAAATGTGTAGATCCACAATTTTCATTAATATTTACACCATTTGGAGTATTATTCATAATATAATGTTTTATTCCTAATGCTGTAAATACTTTTTCTGCTACAACTGAAGTGGCTCCATTAGCTGTATCAATTGCAACTACAAAATTATTTGTATCATAATTTTCAAATTCTTCTTCAAAGTTTTTTCTGAAGAAATATACATATTCATCTAAAAGATCTGTTCTTACCTCAGCTGTTCCTATTTTATCATTAACAGCTGTAAAGTCATCTAATTTTTCAGAATCCATCATTTCTTCAATTTCTTCTTCAATCTCATCTGGAATTTTCATTCCTTTATTGCTAAAGTATTTTACTCCGTTGAATTCATAAGTATTGTGTGATGCTGATATAACAACACTTGCATCAGCTTTTAATTTTTTAGTAAGGTATGCAACACCTGGAGTTGGTATAACTCCTAAGCTTTTTACATTTGCACCATAGCTTAAAAATCCAGCTGTCATAGCACTTTCTATTAATGTACCTGAGATTCTAGTATCTCTTCCTATTAAAATTGTAGGTGCATGATTTGAATGTTTTGCTAATGCATAGGCTCCAGCTTTTGCTACACGGTATACTAATTCTGGTGAAAGCTCTGTATTAGCAATTCTTCTTATACCATCTGTTCCAAAATATTTTCTCATTTTGATTTTCTCCTTTTAAAGGTTTATATATTTAGTTTATTCTTTGCTTACTTATTTTGTGTATTTAAAAATTTTGCTTTTAAAATTATACCATAATATCAAAATTTTGCAATGTTTTTATTTACATCTTTTCTGGCATTTCAATTCCTAATATTCCAGCACCTATTTTTAATACTAGCCCTGTAGCATAAGTTAAATATAGTCTTGCATCTTGTATAGCTTTTTCTTCTCCAATTATTTTATTTTCATTATAAAAACTACTAAATGCTTGTGCTAATTTTATTAGGTATCTTGCTATAATGTAAGGTTCATATTTTTCTGCTGATTGTTTTAGTACATCTTCAAATGAATATATTAGTTTTATTATTCTTAAAGAAAGTACATCTGATAATTCTGAAAAATCAATTTCATTTATATTTGGTATGTAACCCGCTTTTTCAATCAAGCTTTTTGTTCTAACATAGATGTATTGCATATATGGTCCTGTTTCACCATTAAAGTTAAGCATTGTATCCCAATCAAATATTTCATCTTTTATTCTGCTGTTGTATAAGTCATTAAAAATCACTGCTCCAACGCCAATTTTTCTTGCTATTTCTTCTTTGTTCTCTAAGTTAGGATTTTTTTCATCCATAATTTGTGTTACTCTACTTATTGCTTCATTTAATAAATCTTCTAACTTAATAACATTTCCTTCTCTAGTTGACATTTTACCTGTTTTTAATTGTACCATTCCAAATGGAACATGTACTAATCCATTTGTATATTTCTCGTCTAAATTTAAATGTTTAGCTGTTTCAAATACTTGTTTAAAATGTAGTATTTGTTCATAAGATGTTACATAAATATCTTTATCAAAATCGTAAGTTCTTGCTCTATATAAAATTGCTGCTAAATCACGGGTTGCATAAGTAGTTGAACCATTTGTTTTTTCTATAATACATGGTGGAATATTATACTCATCTAAGTTTACTACCATTGCTCCCTCTGATTGTTGTAATAGATTTTTTTGTTTTAATATATCTACTACTTCTCCCATTTTATCAGAATAAAAAGCTTCACCATTCCAAGAATCGAATTCAACATTTAATAGTTTATATACCTTTTGGAACTCTTTTAAACTTAAGTCTTTAAACTTAGTCCAAATTTTAGTGCAATATTCGTCCCCATCTTCTAACTTTTTAAAGTTATTTCTACATTCTTCTAGGACGCTTTCGTCTTCTTTACATAAATTATTTATTCTAACATAAATCTTAGTAAGTTCATCAATAGGGTTTTCTTCAACTTTATATTCTTCTCCCCATCTTTTATAACCTTCAATCAATTTTCCAAACTGTGTCCCATAATCTCCTAGATGGTTTACACCTGTACAATTATATCCTAAATGTTTATGTGTTTTATATATAGCATTTCCAATTACTGTTGAACGCAAGTGTCCAATATGAAATGGTTTTGCAATATTTGGTGCAGAATAATCTACAACAACATTTTTTCCATTACCTATTGTGCTTTTCCCATATTCTTCTTGCTTGTCAGCAATTTCATTTAAAACATTTAATACATACTTTTCTGGCATAACATAAAAGTTTAAATAACCATTTACTACTTCTATATTTTGCATAAGCTCATTTTCAAATTTTATATTTTCCTTTATTTCTTGTGCAATCATCTGAGGAGCTTTTCTTAATTCTTTTGCTAACTTAAAACATGGGAATGAAAAATCTCCCATTTTTTCATCTGATGGTATTTCAATATATTCGACTATTTGTTCTTCTGGTATTTTTGTTATTTTGCTTATTTCTTTTGCAATCTCTTGTTTAAAGTTTACCATTTTACTACATCCCTTCTTCTTTTAATCTCCTAAATTTATACCAATATGTCTTGCTGTTTTTACTAAATCATGATCTAAATTTACTCTTCTTATGTTGCTTTCTGGTGTGTTTCCTGAGGCAGCTCCTATTTCTTTGTTGTTTCCTACTACATCTTCTAACGGAACACTGTCTAGCTTTCCATCTTTTATAACAGTTAATACATTAAATTTACCTTCTAGTGCTAATTCCATTGCTTTTGCACCATATTTAGTAGATAATACTCTATCAAATGCTGTTGGGCTTCCTCCTCTTTGCATATATCCCAAAACTGTACACCTTGCTTCTAGTCCTGTTAATTTTTGTAACTCTTCAGCTACTTTTTCTCCTGCGCCTCCAAGTTTTATATTGTCTACTCCTTTTCCTTTACTTCTTATATTTTTTATTGAAATATCTCCTCCAATTGGTTTTGCACCTTCTGCAACAACAACAATGCTAAATTCCTTTCCTCGTTTTTTACGATTAAGTATTTTTTGTGCTGCTTTATTAATATCATAAGGAATTTCTGGTATTAATGCAACATCTGCTCCTCCTGCAATAGCTGATTCTAGTGCAATCCATCCTGCATATCTTCCCATAACTTCTAATACCATAATTCTATGATGTGTATCTGCAGTTGTATGAAGTCTATCTAAAGCTTCTGCAGCAACTGCCACTGCTGTATTATATCCAAATGTAATTTCTGTACATGCAACATCATTATCTATTGTTTTTGGTACACCTATTACATTTATTCCTCTTAAAGATAAATCTCTTGCTGATTTTTGTGTTCCATCTCCTCCTAATGTAAATAGGCAATCTATCTCATCTTTTTTTATATTTTCTACACATTTTTCAGATAAGTCTTTATATACAGTTTCTCCATTTTCTTCTACAGGATAGCAAAATACATTTGCATTTGTTGAAGATCCTATTATTGACCCACCTTTTGGTAAAATTCCAATTGCATTTCCTGTAGCATTTGTACATAATTGCACATAATTATTTTCTAATAATCCTCTATATCCATCTATAAATCCATAACATTCCACATTGTTATTTTCTGCAGTTTTTATTATTGCTCTTATAACAGCATTAAATCCTGAAACATCTCCACCATTTGCTAAAATGGCCACTTTTTTTATCATATCTTTTCCACCTTTCAAATTTGTCAATCGTATACTGTTACTATTATACCAATAAATCTGAAAATTACAATAAGTAACGCAAAAAAATAAGTGTATGACGTTTTAAAATCATACACTATTTTTTACTTATATTAATCTTATTTATGCTCACATTCAACTCTCTTGTTATAATATTTTGTATTTGTGATATTTCTTTTTCCTCTAGTTTGTCTGCTTTTATAATTGCTGTCACATTTCCATTATTTTTAAATATAATTATATCCTTAAATCCTTTAGTTTTAACTAAATTCTCGGCTATCATTATTGCATTTTTTTCATTATTTATTTCTTTTATTTCTTCTTGTGCATTCTTTTTTTCATCTGAACTCAAATTGTTTGTTTCTAGGATTTTTTGATAATTTTCAAGCATTTGAGAATACATTTTTTCTCTTTCTAACCTCGTTTCATCAAAATAACTGTCTTCTTGAGTCTGTTCACTAATATTGGTATTTTTTACTTCATTAACTATATTCTCCTGGTTTGTATCGCTTTCCACATTATTTTGTGATACTTCGTTTGCATTTACTAATTGAGCATCACCAATTCCGGCCATCATTTCCGAATCTGCAACACTGCTTGTTGGTATTAAATTATTTTCTCTATTTTGATTTGCAAAATTTAAGTACCCAGCTGCTACTAGCATTAAAGCTATAACTGTAACAATAATTTGATTTCTTTTTAAAATTTTCATATATACCACTTTGATCCTTCCTATCCTTAATTTTCACTCATAGTAAAAACTTGTATTTTATGTGATGATAATCCTGTAACCGCTTCTACCGCTTGTATAATATCTGTTTTAACAGCCATATTATTAGCTCCTTGTGCTGTAACAATCGCTCCTTCTACTTTTGGACTAATAACACTTTGAGTTATTGGCATTTTATTTCCATTAGTTTCTTGAAATATAACATCTTTTTTTGTATCAGTTTCGGTTACTATTCTTGTTCCCCCAGTCTTATCTTTTTCTTCTGTATCTTTTTTTGATGTATCTTCATTATATAAAGGTAATACTTGACTTGTTTGTGAATATGTAATTAAAACTTTTACTTTTCCAACTCCATTTATATTTTGCAGTATATCCTCTAGTTGTTCTTTCAAATCACTATCACTATCTTTTTTTGTTTCTTCTTGTATTGCTAATTTTTTGTTATTATCCGTTGTTTTCACATTTTCTTTTTTATCATTCCAAATAAAGTTTATTGCTACTAGTACAACTATCAATATAATTAGCAAAAATACCAGATTTTCAATTTTCTTTTTATTATTTCCTTCATCTGTTTTTGAAGTTAGTTGTTTTATTTTTTCCTTAAACATCAGCTATTCCTCCTAATTTATATTTATATCTTTTTTATCCAAATTATATACACTGCTCAAATATGTTTTTAAATTTTCTTGTTCTTTATAAGATATCTTCACATCATCTGTTTGATTTTCATTGTTATCTGCAACAGAAATTTGAATTTCATTTACAATTTTCACATCATTTTCTTCTGTATTTTGTTCTTTTAGACTTAAACTTATATTTATTTTTTTTAGAGTATATTGTTCATCATTTGCTAATTCTAAAAATATACTCTTTACTTTATATCCCTTTTCTTCTATTTTTTGTTTCATATCTTTTTTTAAATTTGTTTCATAAATTTGTTTTATTTGATTTTCTTTATTAATTTCTGCATAATCTTGTGTACTTTTAGTTGATGCTTCTATATATGAGTTTATGTCATATATGTCTGATACTCTAAATTCACTTCCAGTAACCTTTGTTATTACTGGAGAAACTATAGAAAATAAAATATATACTCCAATTACAACTTTAACATATTTTTTGCAATTTCCTTCCGGTAACAGCATTTCAATAATTGTTCCTATTATAACTGCTATTATTATTCCTTGAATCCAATTACTTATCCAATTCATATTACTCTTCCTCTTATCTATACATTAATCCGCTATTTGTAATTTTCAGTACCAGAGTAGTACCTACAATTAGCATTACTGACACACTGCACATTATGGCTAAAAGCATTTTAAAAGTATTTCCAATTTCTTCTAATAATTTAACAATCTTCTCATCTGCTATTGGCTGACATATTGCGCTTGCCAAGTAATACATTCCCATAAGTATAGCAAGTTTAATTATTGGTCCCACACATATTGTAATAACTACAATAACACCCACAATACCAACTGCATTTTTTAAAATATTGCTACATCCGATTACTGTATCTACTGCATCTCCAAGTATTTTTCCTACTACAGGTATAAAATTAGAAACTGCAGCTTTTGTCGTTTTCGCCGTTATTCCGATCAACAGTACTACTTAAGCTTCCCTCTATTGAAATTATTCCAACAAACAGTGTAAGTACAACTCCTAATATCCATACAACACTCGAATTAAAAAATTTTGATAATTTATCTATCTGAATTTTATTAGAAATTTTTGATACAATTGCAAGAGCTGTTGATATCAACACAAATGGAAGCAGTATTGCTGTTATAAAATTTCCTATAAATGTTATTATGAATAATATAATAGGTTCAAGTATTCCTGCTGATGCAAAATTTCCAGTTGCCAGCATTAAAGTAATTAACAGTGGAACTAAACTATTCATAAAACCTACTAAACTTTGTATACTACCTTTTATCATTTGAAGAATTTCTGAGAAGTTCGACATTATTAATGTAACAATCATAATGTATTGTACATAATATGTAATTTGTGCAACGCTTTTATTTTCTAAGCTATCACCTATACTTTTTATTATGCTATGAATTATTATAATTACAATTATGCTTCCTAGTACTGTAATACAATTTAGTAATTCTTTTCCTGCTATATGTACTATACCTTTTATAATTGTATTATTATCTACTTTGCCTGTAATTGCTGACTTAAATAATTTATCTACATTTATATCTTCAAATGTATCTTCTGTGTATTTTTGTGCTTTTTTTATAAATTTTGATATATTTAATTCTTCCTGTTGTGAATTTAAAACATCTTGACTGTCTGTTTCAGAACCATTACAAAAATTTGGAATAAAAATTAGTAATATAATAGTTATAATAAATATTTTTTTCATTTGCCTAACTCTATTTTAAGGTAATAGTTTTACTATAGTTTCTAGCAAACTAGCAATTATTGGTATTGACATTGAAATTATTAATACTTTTCCACCTAAATCCACCTTATTTGCAATTGCTGTTTCACCAGTGTCTTTGCATATACTCACTGTAAACTCTGTTAAAAAAGCTATTCCTGTAATTTTTATCAAAAGGACAAGAAATTCGTTATTTATTGCTGTTTTATTTGATAATGTTGTAAGTAAGCTAATTATGGAATTAATTTTTTCCATTATCATTACTAAAATTAATATACCTGCTGCTAAAGAAACATATAATACAAATTCAGGTCTATACTGTTTTACAATTACAATTATAATTAATGAAGTTAATCCTATTCCAATAATTTTAATTATGTCCATCTATATTACCTTAAACCCTTTCTTCTGGTAATACTGTTATAGTCCAAACATGGTTCTTACACTAGAAAATAATGTACTAATTTCTTTTATTACAAGAGTAAGAACTATTATAAGTCCAGCCAATGTTGTCATCATTGCTTGATCTTCTCTTCCTGCTCTTACAAGAACCTGATAAAGTACAGCTACTAAAATACCAATTGCTGCTATTTTAAATAATAAGCTAATATCCATATTATTCTCTCAACTCCCTTTATTTTTTATATCAAATTAATATAATCGCAATTGTTAAGCCTGTAACTAGCCCTAAAGTTCTATACATTTTTTCATTTTTTCTTCTTTCTTCAGATGCATTTTCAAGTTGAACAGTTAAGAAGTTATTTACGACCTCAACTTCACTAATTTGTCCTTCTATATCAGTTTGTCCTAACAATCTGCTCAAGTTTTGTATAGTAGCAACATCTTCTTTATTTAAATTGTTTTTGCTTATTAATAGCGCTTTTCTCCATGCTTCTCCTGCAGACATCTCTTTCATATTATTGGCAGCCACATTAAAAATCGTGCCAATATTCCCATCTATTTTATTTGCAATTTCCATAAATACATTTGGTATTGGCTCATAAGTAAACTTTATTTTAGTTGAAAACATATTTAGTGCATTTTTCATTTCTTTAATTTCCTTTTCTCTGTTTGCATATCTTTTTGAAAAAAGTATTCCAATTATGCTACTAACAACTATAATCATAGCCAATATAAATAATCTAAATGCTAACATTTTTCATTTCTCCTAACTTACTTTTCTTTTACTTTGTTTTTCATATAATAAATGAACATTTCTTTGTTTGTCCATTGCAAGGACTTTTTCTATATATCCATTAATAATTAATTGATTTAATATTGGGTTATGTTCAATTTGCTCCAAGTCACTTCCATGAGCTGTAAATATTCCTTTAACACCAGAGGTTACTGCATATTCAATAGCATCAACATCTTCTTTTTTTCCTATTTCATCAGCTATTATAACTTTTGGACTCATTGATCTTATTAACATTTTCATTCCCAGTGCCTTTGGAATGTTATCAATTACATCTGTTCTTATTCCTAAGTCATTTTGGGATATTCCCTTATATGTAGCTGATAATTCTCCTCTTTCATCTACAACTCCACATGTAACACCTTTAAAATTAAATTCGGGAATTCCATTACTTATTTTTTTTATAATATCTTTTAAAAGTGTAGTTTTTCCAAAGCCAGGTGGAGAAATTATCAGTGTATTCCATACTGTATTTTCATTTAATATATGTACAATTGCTTTATTTCCGCAGTCATCAATCTGTCTTGCAATTCTAAAATTTAAGCTACTAATATAATTCAATGTAAACACTTTGCCATCTTTAATAACTGCATTACCTGTAACTCCTATACGGTGACCACCTTTTAATGTTATAAACCCCTCACAAATCTGATTTTGGTATGCGTATAAAGAATTATCACATATTCTTTGTAAAATTTGTAATACGACTTCAGGTGTCATGTTATAGTTTATAATTTTCTCTTTTATACTATTTTTCAAAACAACTGGCTTCATAGTTCTAATTCTAATTTCTTCTATGCCATTCATATTAGTATCTATAATTTTCTGTTTTAGCATTTCTGGTAAATAATTTAATATCTCATTCATAGCTTGTACTCCTTTATGTGCCATTGGGGACGGAGAATATTGGCACATTTTAATTAATAAAATTAAATTACACCAACCAAATTTGACCATGTGCCAATATTCTCCGTCCCCAATGGCACAAGTTTTAAATTCAACAAAAAAACATAACATATATATTAAATATATATGCTATGTTTCTCATTTTAGAACTATTTTATTTAATTTCATGTATTAACTTCTCAGTTCAGAATTATATATTATTCTTCCCAGTTGTGGTACACATTCATAACATCATCTAAGTCTTCTAACATATCAATTAATCTTTGCATTTTTGGTGCATCATTTTCACTTAATTGAATGTATGTAGATGGTACCATTTGAACTTCTGCTTCTAAGAATTCTATTCCTTGTGCTTCTAATGCTTCTCTAACTTTTGAAAAGTCCTCTGGTGCTGTAGTAATTTCATAACATTCATCTGTTGCTTCAAAATCTTCTGCTCCACTATCTAATGCTAACATCATCATATCATCTTCTGAAAGGTCTGTAGTAGTCTTATCAATTACTATTACTCCTTTTTTGCTAAATAAATATGATACACATCCTGTTGTTCCTAAATTACCTCCTGCTTTATCAAAAGCATGACGTACATCTGCTGCTGTTCTATTTTTGTTATCTGTACTTGCTTCTACAATAACGGCAACACCATTTGCTCCATATCCTTCATATATAATTTCTTCATAGTTTTCATTATTTCCAGCTCCTGAAGCCTTTTTAATTGCATTATTTATTGTATCATTTGGCATATTATTTGCTTTACATTTTGCAATAACGTCCTTTAGTTTAGAATTTCCAGCAGGATCAGGTCCTCCCTCTTTTACTGCAATTAGTAATTCTCTACCTAGTTTTGTAAATATTTTTCCTCTAGCTGCATCTGCTTTTCCTTTTTTAGCCGCAATATTATGCCATTTGCTATGTCCTGACATGGTTAATTCCTCCTTTTTTATTATTACGTGAAATATTATACCACAATCATTTAGGTTTTGGTAGTATTTTTTTAAGATTTTATTTATGTTTTTTATATAATTAAACGTAAAAATAGCAGGCATGCGCCTGCTATTTTTAATACTCAATTACTCTTGCAAGTCCAATACCGTTTTCGTCATAGCCAACTCTTCGTTAGCCTCAAGAATCATCACCTGAATAGGTGAAGATTCTGCGGTAAGTACCATAGGATTATTAGAAAGTATTACCCCAACTTTTTCAAAGTCAGAGAAAATCTCTCTAGCTCCAAGATTCCGCCAGAGCATACAATGTCATCAACACTACAACCTACTCCAAAATGAAGAAGTATTATGTATTATCAAATCTTTTTTATGTTTTTACATTTTAATTACTTTTTCCCATGGTAAATTTTCTTTTCCAAAATGTCCATAATTTGTTGTTTGTCTATAAATTGGCTGTTTCAAGTCTAAATAATTTATAATTCCATTAGGAGTTAAGTCAAATTTTTCCCTTATTAGTTCTACAATTTTTTCTTCTGGAATAGTTGCTGTTCCAAATGTATCTACGTATACAGATAAAGGTTGTTTCATTCCAATTGCATAAGATATTTGAATTTCACATTTTTTTGCATATCCATTTGCCACTACATTTTTGGCAATATGTCTAAGCATATAGCTTGCACTTCTGTCCACCTTACTTGCATCTTTTCCTGAAAATGCTCCACCACCATGTCTGCTATAACCTCCATAAGTATCTACTATTAGTTTTCTTCCTGTAAGCCCTGTATCTCCTAAAGGTCCTCCTATAACAAATCTTCCTGTTGGATTTATATATATTTTTGTATTTTCGTCAATATATTTTTCTGGAACAACTTGTTTTATGACTTTTTCAATTATGTCTTTTTTCATTTCTTGCATATCGACATTTTCTAAATGTTGATTTGAAATTAAAATTGTTTCTATTCTTTTTGGTTTGTCATTTTCATATTCGACTGTCACTTGAGTTTTGCCATCTGGTCTTAAATATGGTATTATGTTTTCTTTTCTAACCTTTGTTAATTGTTTAGCTAATTTATGTGCCATATCAATTGCATAAGGCATATAATTTTCAGTTTCATCACAGGCATATCCAAACATAATTCCTTGGTCTCCTGCCCCTCCAATGTCAACTCCCATCGCAATATCACCACTTTGTGTTGTGATATTTGTTTCTATTTTGCAAGTCTTATAATTGATGTCTGTGTTTTCATTGTCATACCCAATTTGTTTTATTGTTTCTCTTGCAATTTTCTCAGCATTAATTTTAGCATTTGTGGTAATTTGACCTGCTATTGTTATTAAATTCTTAGAAGCAAAAGTTTCAATTGCCACTCTTGAGTTTTTGTCTTGTTCTAGACATGCATCCAAAATACTATCTGATATTAAATCACATAATTTATCTGGATGTCCTTCTGTTACACTTTCAGATGTAAAATAATAGTTTTTCATTTTTTCCTCCATTTATCAATATATTTGTGGCATAACTATTATATCATTTTCCCGTATAATTGCAATCATATTTTCTCCTTTTTAGTCATAAATTTATATTGGTGAATTTTAGTGATAATTAAAAGTTTTAAAATATATAAAAAGTCCATATTGATTATGTTAAGTATACTATCTCTGTTAGTAATTCTAATTGTATGTTATCATGTAATTCAATCATTTACATTACAGGTTAGTAGTAGTGCAGAAAAATATATTTATAATAATGAAATTCCAGATTTACAGAGTGAAGAAAAGGATTATATTAAATGGTTTGAATTTAAAGCTAATTATGAAATTTTAGATAAAACATCTAAATTAGATATTAAATCTCACGAAAAGGATGAACCTATAAAATATAACTGGATTGAACTCATATCTTATCTAGCCTGCAAGTACGGAAATAATTTTTCAAAATTCAAGCAAGCTGATTTAGACAAATTAACCTCTGAATTAAAATCAGGTAAAAGTATTGAGGAACTAACTCAAAAAATGAAACTTTATAATTATTATTTTGAAGGATATGATTCTGTTTTGCATGAATTTATAGGTGACTACAAAATTGTTTCCTCTTCCAATCCCGCAGAAAAAATTTTAAAAGAAAAATATGGATTGAAAGCATTTTGCCCAATTGCTAAGAATTATAGTTTTAGCCATTATGATGACTTTGGAGCATCTAGATCTTACGGCTATAAACGTATTCATTTTGGAAATGATTTGATGGGTAGTATTGGAACACCAATTATAGCTGTAGAGTCTGGAATTGTAGAAGCAATTGGATGGAACCAATATGGAGGTTGGAGAATTGGTATTCGCAGTTTTGACAAAAAGCGTTACTATTATTATGCTCACTTAAGAAAAAATCACCCTTATGTTCAAGATATTAAAGAAGGGCAAATTGTTCAAGCTGGAGATGTTATTGGATATTTAGGAATGACAGGATATAGTACAAAAGAAAATACAAATAATATAAACGTTCCTCATTTACATTTTGGTATTCAAATAATTTTTGATGAAGTCCAAAAAGAGGGTCCAAATCAAATTTGGTGTGATTTATACGATTTAGTAAATTTTTTAAAAAGAAATTCTAGTGAAGTATATAGAAGTAATGACAAAACTAAAGATTATAGTAGAAAAATCGACTTTATAGATTCTAGTTTACCAGACTAAAAAATTTCTCAAGTAATAACTTGAGAAATTTTTTAAGCATATATTTTTTTTATTTGTCTTCACTTTCTTCTGACTCATCATATTCATATTCATAATCTATTGGCTCTGGTCTATGGACTTTAGTGTATTTAGGTCTTGCTTTTACTTGATTATTATTTTCTTTTTGCTGTTCCAGTTCATCTTTTTCAAGTATTTCCTTTACTTGATTTTTTATCTTTTCTTGATTCTTCATTTCTTCTTTTTTATTCTGAATATTTTTATTTAATATAATATTGGCTTTTTCCATTAAATCTGGTACATAGTCTAATAGTCTATCAATTGCTGAGCAATGTTCTACCGGTAGTAATTTAACATTATTTGGTTGTACTACTAAAAATGCCACTGGTGCAATCGAAACTCCTGCTCCACTTCCACCTCCAAATGGTAGCCTATATTGTATTGCTTCTTCTTTTTCTCTTTTAGTATACTCATCTATTGTTTCTCCTTTAAATTCACTTCCACCTGCTGCAAATCCAAACCCTACTTTTGATATTGGTATTATAATTGTATTATTGCTTGTCTCTATTGGTTCACCTATAATTGTATTCACATCTACCATATCTTTTATACTATTCATGGCTGTAAGCATAAGATTTTCTATTGGATGTTGTTGATCGTTCATTTTTCCTTCTTCCTTTCTTTAAAAAAATATAATATATTACATTGATAATATGTACCATTTTTATCTCGATTATACAATCAAGATTAATTTTGTATAATTCTTTATTATAATAAAGTGGTTTTATATTGTAAAAATACCTATTATCTTTTAAGTTATTTACCAAATGTGGTAATAGTAGTGATATAGCATTAGAAATAGTGACTACCAAAAACGATGTTACTAAAGGGCTTTTTGTACCTATATTCATGTCTAAATTCAAATCTAAAATTTTCAAATGTAATTTAGTTAATTCCTTTAAATCACTTAGTTTAAATACCTTTTTGAATTTTTTTAAATCTATTTTCTCCAGTTGTACCTTAGAATAAATCTTTTTAGCTCTTTTACTATTAAGATTAAACCAAATATACTTGATTTTATTTGCAAAGTAAATTGAGAATATTATTGCATATTTGTTGTTATTTTTTGTCTGCATATTTGATATACTTAAATTTTTTATTTGTATATGCAATGTCGAGGCTATTATCAAAATTGCAGTAATTCCTATAAGAATTATTAGTCCAAACAAAAATAAAACTAATATCATAATAGCCTCCTTTTTAAGTTACTTGATATTAGTTTTTCCAATTTTTTTATTTTTAAACATTTATTGTCTTTTTGCTTTTTGTACTGTTATATCTCCAAACAATTCTTCTTGATCTGTAACTACCTTACTTCTTCGTGAAAGTTCTAAAAGTCCTGTAAAAGCTGTCATAACTTCTTGTTTATTACATTTTTTAGTTGAAAATAATTTATTAAAAACAAATTTTTTATTACGTATAAGTTCTTTAAACATTACTTTTACTTTACTTTCAACCGTATATGTATCTGTAATTGCAATTTTTTCAATATTTTTAGCATTCTGATTTAGTTTTTGCGCATTTTTTTCTATTATGCTTTTATACATTTCAGAAATCATTTCTTTTGTATATGTTGCTTCAAGTTTCTGTTTTGGTAATTCAATTACTTCTGGATTTTTAAAAACTTTTTTAGAATTATTTTCTAAACATTCTCTTAATGTTTTAGTAATTTCTTTATATTTTTTATATTCAATAATTCTTCTTAAAAGTTCTTCTTCTGTTAATTCTTTTTCTTCTTCAACTTCATTTGGAAGAAGTGTTTTTGATTTTAAATATAATAATGTAGAAGCCATCATTAGAAATTCACTTGCAATTTCTAAATTCAATTCTTCCATAGCATTTAAGTATGCTATATATTGATCTGTGATTTCACTAATTTTTATATTACAAATATCCATTTTATTTTTATCAATCAGATGACATAACAAATCCAATGGTCCTTCAAAGTTTTCTACTTTTACTTTATATTTATTTGTTTCTAATGTTAATACGTTTTGCATAATTTCCCCTTACTATACTTCTTCAAATGCCTCTTTAGTAATCTCTAAAGAATACCCTTTTCTATATAAAAACTGTTCAATTTCTTCTCTTTCCATCTGAGGTTGTTTTTTTAATATAATTTTTTTGGCACATCTTAATTCATATTCTACTATTTCATCTTCATTTTTCTCAAAATACCAATCAATTATATCACTACTAATTCCTTTTGCATACAATTTATTTTTCATTTCTCTTATTGATAATGTGTTAATTGCCATAAACTCATTGACAGCTCTTTCAATATAGCTCTCATCATTTATATACCCAATTTCTTTTAAATGTTCAATAACATCTTCTAATAAGTTTTGGTCAACAGAAGAAGAGAACTTCTGAATTACTTCTTTTTCTGTTCTCTTCTTATACATTATGTATTTTAATATTTTTGTTTTTAATTTATCAAATTCTTCTATATTGTCGTACAATGTCTTCTCCTATTATTCTTCATTTGATGGTTCTGTTTCTTGTTCAGGGTCTAATTCTTCTTCTCCTAAACTTTTCTCAAAAGCTTTTTCATAATTTGCTCTAATCTTTCCTTCTATTTCTTCTGCGATCTTTGGATTCTTTGCTAAATATTCTTTAACATTTTCTCTTCCCTGTCCAATTCTCTCTCCGTTATAACTAAACCATGAACCACTCTTTTCAACAATGTCTAAATTAACAGCAGCATCAAGTATGTTTCCTTCTTTAGATATACCTTTACCATAAATTATATCAAATTCAGCTTCTCTAAATGGTGGAGCTACTTTATTTTTTACAACTTTTACTCTTGTACGGTTACCAATAACCTCTCCATCTTGTTTCAAGCTTTCTACTCTTCTTATATCAAGTCTTACAGATGCATAAAATTTTAAAGCTCTACCACCTGGTGTTGTTTCTGGATTTCCAAACATTACTCCAACTTTTTCTCTTAATTGGTTTATAAATACAATTACACATTTTGATTTATTTATAACACCTGCTAGTTTTCTTAATGCTTGAGACATTAATCTTGCTTGAAGACCAACATGAGCATCTCCCATGTCTCCATCAATTTCTGCTTTTGGTACTAAAGCTGCAACTGAGTCTACAACTATAATATCTAATGCTCCACTTCTAACTAAAGCTTCGGCTATTTCCAATGCTTGTTCTCCAGTATCTGGTTGTGAAACTATAAGTTCATCTATATTAACACCTAAATGTTTTGCATAAACAGGGTCTAAAGCATGTTCTGCATCAATAAAAGCTGCTTCTCCGCCCATTTTTTGTGCTTCTGCAATTAAATGTAATGCCAAAGTAGTTTTTCCTGAAGATTCTGGTCCAAATACCTCTATGATTCTTCCTCTTGGAATACCACCAATTCCTAAAGCAATATCCAAACTTAAAGCACCTGTTGGTATAGCCTCAACATTCATTGCTGTATAATCTCCTAATTTCATAACAGAACCTTTTCCAAATTGTTTTTCAATTTGACCTAGTGCAGCTTCTAATGCTCTCATTTTTTCTGAATTATCTTTACCCATTATATTTTCCTCCTAAAATATCGTAAACGTTTGTTTGTGTTTATTATATATTATTATTTTTATTTGTCAAGCAATTTTTTATATTTTTTATTGCTTATTGTCTGTACCAATTAGAAAAATTATAAAATATACTGTAACAGTTTGGCTTTACGTCACCCATTAAGTCTGTAGAATATGCAATTGTGTCATGATTATAGTATAATCCTATATATGGTACATCATTATCATAAATTTTAAAAATTTCGGCATACTTTTCTTTAAGAACTATTTCATCTGTAATAGTATTTATTTCATTCATAATTGTGTTAACTTGCTCATTTTCATAGTTTGCTAAATTACTTTTTCCTATAATATAATCTAAATTTGGAGAAATCGGAATATACATTCCTGTTAAAATCATTTCATAATTTTTATTTTTTAAGTATTTATTATATTGTTGATTTGATACTTCTTTTATATTAATTTTTATGCCAAATTCTTCTAACTCTGCTTTTAACTCTGTTGCAACTTTTATCCTCTTTTTATTTTCCTTACTTACTACTAAATCAATATTTATTGTTTTTGTTATTCCTTCTATTTCTTTTTGCCATATTCCATATTCATAATTCCATCCGGAATTTTCTAATATTTCTTTGGCTTTAGTTTTGTTAGTTTTATTTTCTTTTGTAAGTCCTACTGTTAAATAGTAATTATTTAATAATGGATAATTAGCTATTGTAGCTTTGTTTTCTAATACAGATGCTACTATCTTTTCTTTATCTATTATCATACTAATGGCTTGTCTTATTTCTTGATATTGTAAAATTGTATTTTTACAATTTAATGCCAAATAGTCATATTCTCTATTTTCATAAGTTTTTTTGTTATACCCTAAACTTCCAATATATTCTTCCGATTCTTCACTACTTGTATGAATGAAATCTATACTTCCTAATTTAAATGAATTATATTCTTTTCCTCTACTATCATAAATATTTATATATATTGTTTTAAGGTTTGAATTTTCAATATCTATATCTCTCCAATTATCATTTCTACTAAGTTCAATTTTATCATTTTCAGTTTTAGTAATTTTGTATTTTCCTGTTCCAACTGGTGTTAATGTATAATTAAAGCTTTTGTTCTTATATTGTTTAGATGAAACTATTGGAAATATTAAATTATATTCAAAAAAAGCTTCTTCTTCTTTTAATTCAATTCTAATTGTATATTTGTCAATTACTTCCACGTTTTTTATATTTTTTACATTTTGATAAAAAATTGATTCTGTTTGATTTTGCAATCTATCTATTGAGAACTTTACATCTTCTGATGTAAAGTTATTATCATCATGCCATTTTACATTTTCTTTAAGTTTAACTATATAAGTTTTTTCATTTACTCTTGACCACTCCTCAGCCAAACACATTGATATTCTGTAATCTTCTGATATACTAAGCAATGGTTCAAATATAAGTTGATCAATATAAATTACCTCTTGATTATTGGTTTGATATGGATGAATACTATCAAAGTTAGAAATTCCCATTCTTATATTTGTAACCATATCAATCGTTTTATATGATATTTCTTTACTTTCTTCATTATTACTGTTATTTTCTTTTCTTGTTAGTAGATATACAGCTCCAGCAATTACTAATAATATAAATATAATAATTATAATTTTAAACGGCTTTAACTTCATTATCCACTCTCCTTTTGCTTTCTCATTGTATAATATATTTTAGGCTTTTTCAAGAATTTAAAACAAAAAGCACAAAAATATAATTAATATATTTTTGTGCCCCTATATAAACTATTTTACAGTTATTTTACTTTCTTGATTCAACAATTAATTTAATACCTGTTCTGTCTTCCCCTTCAACCTCTACCTCTGCAAATGCTGGTATACATACCAAATCCACTCCTGCTGGTGCTACAAATCCTCTTGCTATTGCAACAGCTTTAACTGCTTGATTTAATGCTCCTGCTCCAATTGCTTGCATTTCTGCTTTGTTTGATTCCTTTACCAAACCTGCTATTGCTCCTGCAACTGAGTTTGGATTTGATTTTGATGAGATTTTTAAAACTTCCATTTTTGCCTCCTAATTTTTTTATTTTTTGTTCCGTGAACATTTATATTTATATTACACTTTCAAAAAATTGTCTAGTATTTTTTGGAAAAAAGTGGAAGTTTCGTATTTTATTTTTTTACATTTTTTGTCATTTATTTTACAATTATTCTCTCTATTTTCTCTGTTTTACAATTTTCGTCATTTATTTCAAATATACATCCATTAAGCATACAATTTCCATCTGCTAATTTATATCTTTCTGGTAGCGATGTCACAAATCTCTTTACTGATTCTTCTACTCCCATACCAATAACTGAATTTATTGGACCTGTCATTCCTAAGTCTGTTATATATGCCGTTCCTTTTTCTGTTATTTGTTCGTCAGCTGTTTGAACATGTGTGTGTGTTCCAAATAGTACATTGATTTTTCCATCTAGAAAATGTCTCATAGCGATTTTTTCAGCAGTTGCTTCAGCATGAAAATCAACTATTATTATTTCAGCTTCGTTTGATAATTTTTCAACTAAGTTTTCTGCCACTGTAAAAGGATTTTCTGATAGTACATTCATGTCTGTTCTTCCAATTAAATTTATAACTGCAATATTCTTCTCTTTGCATTTATATATAGCATATCCTTTTCCTGGTATTCCTTTAGAATAGTTTGCTGGTCTAATTAATTTTTGGTGATTTATAAATTGAAAAATATCTTTTTTAGCCCATGTATGGTTTCCCATTGTAAATGCGTCTATTGGTAATTTCAATAGTTCATTCCAATTTTCAAAAGTAATTCCCATTCCTCCTGCAACATTTTCTGCATTTACTACTATAAAATCTATTTTTACTTCTTCTTTTAATTTTGGTAATACTTGTTTTAATTTATCTAATCCATTTTCTCCAACAATATCTCCAACTGCTAATATTTTCATTCGAATCATTCTTCCTTTCTAGGACAAATTTTATATGATATATTATAAACTTTAGTTTCCAGTTTCGTCAATAGTTTTAAAAACAGACTAGTATTATATAAAAATTTAGTATATAATTATTGTTGTTTATGCGAATATGCTGGAATTGGCAGACAGGCACGTTTGAGGGGCGTGTGCAATATTGCGTATGGGTTCAAGTCCCATTATTCGCACCAATTTTATTTAGGAGGAATATTATGAAAGAAGAATTTTTATTATTATTACAGTCAGTTCAAAGAGAAGGTATTGATAAATTACTTGCATACATTGAAAAAACAGACTTTTTTAAAGCACCTGCTAGTACAAGATTTCATGGTAATCATGAAGGTGGGTTATTAGAACATAGTTTAAATGTTTACCATTTATTAAAAGAAAAATTACTACATAAACCATATAGCGATATTGTTAAAGCTTCTGATGAAACAATTATATTAATAACTTTACTACATGACTTTTGTAAAGCAAATTACTATACTGTTGATTATAGAAATAAGAAAAATGAAGATGGTATTTGGGTTAAAGAACCATATTATACAGTTAATGATACTATTCCTTATGGTCATGGCGAAAAATCTGTAATGATGATTACTAAATTTATTGACTTGACTTTAGAAGAAATGTATTGTATTCGTTGGCACATGGGATTTACAGAACCAAAAGAATTATATAATACTATTAGTACTGTTTATGAAAGATATCCTATTGCTTTAGCATTACATGAAGCTGATTTAGAGGCAAGTTACATCCTTGAAAGTAGAAAAAAATAATTATGAAGTTATCATATATAAATTTAAATAAATATTTCAATGTAAAAGAAGTTTTAAAGGCTGAGTTTTCAATGTCTGATAGACTACTATTAAAATTGAAAAAACTAGATAAAATTTATTTGAATGGTAAGGTTACATCTGTAAATCATCCTATTGTTGAAAACGATTTAATTGAATGTCACCTAGATTATGACGAAGATAATTCAAATATTGTGCCTACTAAAATACCAGTCAATATCATATACGAAGACGAAGCTTATTTAGTTGTAAATAAACCTGCAGGAATTCCTGTACATCCTTCCATGGATCATTATACAGACAGTCTCGCTAATGGTGTTATTTTTTATTTTAATCAGATTGGTTTAAAAAAGAAAATAAGACCTGTTAACAGATTAGATAAAGATACTTCTGGTATTGTTATTTTTGCAAAAAATGAATATATTCAAGAATGTTTGATTAAACAAATGAAAAATAAGCAATTTATAAAAAAGTATATTGCTATTGTTAATGGTAATTTAGATAATCTCGAAGGAATTATAAATGCTCCTATAGCCAGAAAAGAAAATAGTATTATTGAAAGATGTGTAAGTGAAACTGGTGATACTGCCATTACACATTATAAAGTTTTAAAAAGAAATGATAATTTTGATGTTATAGAATGTATTTTAGAAACTGGTAGAACTCATCAAATTCGAGTACATTTTGCATATTTAGGTCACAGTCTATTAAGTGATACTCTATATGGTGTATCTTCAACTTTAATAAATAGACAAGCTTTACATGCTTATGAAGTTGAATTTATTCATCCAATTATAAAACAAAAAGTAAAATATATAGCTGATATTCCAGATGATTTTAAAAATATATTAAAAAAAACGTAGGCTCTTACCTACGTTTTTTCATCTTTAAATAGTAAATCTATAAGCCGGGTTCTGTCATTTAAGATAGTCATTTATCTACTACTTATATTGCTATAAGTCTCATGCCACCAAATTGGAAGACGACGAGTAGTCTTATCCTTCCTGCTCGGTGTTGCTCCAGATGGGGTTTACACTGCCTAATATGTCACCATATTAGTGGTAGGCTCTTACCCTGCCTTTTCACCCTTACTATAAATTTTATCATAGCGGTTATTTTCTGTTGCACTTTCCTTAAGGTTGCCCTCACTGGACGTTATCCAGCATCATTACTCTATGGAGCCCAGACTTTCCTCGTACGCTGCTTTTCAGCCTTGCTATACGCGACTATCCAACTTACTACTTCTTTATTATACTACATTTTGGTTTAAATTTCAATGAAAATCACTCATCTTTTTCCAATTTTCATGATATTATAATTTCCATTTTACTCATTAAATTTCTATACTCTATAAAAAATATTTCTTTATCTTTTAGATTAACTGCTTTTTTTAATTCATTTATTAATACATAGCATTGGCTCATTGTAGCTTGATTTGTATAGTCACTTGTTACTGTATTTAATAAGTTAGAAAACCTTTTTTCTGCATCTGATAATTTTGTATATGCCTCATCCCATCTATCATTTGTAACATTTGTATATGCAGTTACAGCATTATGTTGAATTGATAGAATTTCTTTTTGTCTTTCATCTATATTATAGGCTTTTCTGTATTCTAATATTTTAGCATGCATCTCTGTTACTTCATCCATGGCACTTGCTTTATTCTTATTTTTTATTGCTTGTGTAGCTTTATTTAAATTATCATTAAATGCTAATATTATAGAATTATCAATGTTTAATGTATATAAGTCTATGCTAATCGTATTCCATACCTGATATGTTTGTTCTATTTCTGTTTGTATTTTTTCCCATTTAGCGTCATATTTTCCATTATTTTTTAAAATACCGTTTTGAACTGTATCTGTTTTTTCTTCTACTTTGCCATTCTGTTGCAAATTATCATTTGATTTACCTGTTTTACTATCTCTCTGATCACTTAAATTTGTATTTATGTTCGTCTGAATTTTTGGTTCTGTTTCTTGAAGTCTATTATCTCCAATACTCAATCCATTAAATTCTCCTAACATTGTCACAAAATATTGATCTAAATATATTAGCTCTTGAGATATTTTGTCCTCTAATTGATTGGAATCAACTTGACTTTTAGAATATACAATAATTGAAGATAATATAATAATAATAACTAAAATTGAAATTATTATAATTGTTGTTTTTTTCATATTTCTTCACCTTTTTTATTTTCTATTTATTATTTACAAAAAATTGCCTTTTATTCTTAAGTATAATTATTTTTTTTATAAAGATAATAAAATAAAGGGAGATTAATTTATGAATGCAATTGTTAAGTTATACAGCAGTAAATCTGGTGAAATTTCAAGTTTTTTAAAAAAGTTTTCTGAAAAATATTCAGAAATTGATACAGATTTGTTTTGGCAAAAAGAGTATCAAAACCCTATTGAAATTTGTGATATTATTGGAGCTTTAATTGATAATAATGACACATATAATATAAATATTTGGATTAGTTTAGACTCAGATATCTTTATAAATATAACTCAAAGTAATTTAGATGATATCATAAGATACATGTTTGAAAGATATCCTTATTAAATTAATCATTTTTCTGTTATTTATTCATAAAATTAATTAGGAAGGATTGATTTTATGAATAATATTAAACTAGCAATTGTAGGTGCAACAGGACTAGTTGGGCAAACAATTATTAAAGTTTTAGAAGAAAAAAAGTTATCCATTAATGAATATGCTTTTTTTGCTTCTAGTAAATCAGCAGGAAAAAAATTAAATCTATTAGGTAATACCTATATTGTAAAAGAATTAACATACTCTTCTTTTGACTCTAACTTCAATTTTGCAATTTTTTCTGCAGGTGGAAATGTTTCTAAAGAATTTGCTCCTATTGCCGTTTCTAAAGGTTGTACTGTTATTGATAATAGTAGTTACTTTAGAATGGACCCAAATGTTCCATTAGTTGTTCCAGAAGTTAATTTTAGTGATGCAAATAAAAATACTGGAATTATTGCCAACCCAAATTGTTCTACTATTCAGGCAGTAGTAGCTTTAAAACCTTTAGATGATAAGTATAAAATAAAAAGAATTGTTTATAATACATATCAAGCCGTATCAGGTGCTGGTTATAAAGGAGTAAATGATTTAAAAAACGGAATAGAAAATTTTGATAAAGAATTATCAATTTTTGAAAATCAAAAAACAAGTTATGAGTTACAAAAGTTCAATGTTTCCATTTTTAATAACTGCATTCCTCATATTGATATGCTATTAGATAATGGCTACTCAAAAGAAGAAGAAAAAATGATAAATGAGACAAGAAAAATTTTAAATAATCCTAATTTAAAAATAACTGCAACTACAGTCAGAGTTCCAGTTCTTAATAGTCACTGTGAATCTATTAATGTTGAATTAGAAAATGAGTTTAAATTAGAAGAATTAAAACAAATACTAAAAAAATCTCCTGGAGTTGTTTTAAAAGATGATGATTATCCTACCACCCTAGATAGTAATAATAATGATAATGTTTTTATAGGTAGAGTTCGTAGAGACTTTAGTGTTCCTTCTGGAATTAATTTTTGGGTAGTAGCTGATAATTTAAGAAAAGGCGCTGCTAGTAATGCAATTCAGATTTTAGAAGGATTAATAAGAAAGTCATTTTGCTAAGTAGTATAGTAAAAAAGAAAAAAATGGCACATAATGCCATTTTATTCTTTTTCTAATATAATTGTTACTGGTCCATCATTTTGTAATGTAACTTGCATATCTGCTGCAAATTTACCTGTTGCAACTTTTTTTATATTTTGCTTTTTACATTGTTCAACAAAATATTCATAAAGTTCATTTGCTTTGTCTGGTTTAGCCGCATTTATAAAACTTGGTCTATTTCCGTGACTTGTATCTGCGTAAAGTGTAAATTGAGATATCAATAAAAGCTCTCCATCTATGTCTTTTATAGATAAATTCATCTTTTCATTTTCATCTTCAAACACTCTTAAATTAATTAATTTTTGTACTAAAAAATCTGCTATCTCTTTGGTATCTTCTGGTCCAACACCAATCAACACCATATATCCTTGTCCTATTTCTCCAATTGTTTGTCCTTCTACAACTACATTAGAGTTTTTTACTCTTTGTACTACTAATCTCATATTTGTGTATTTCCTTTTTAAGATGTGTTTCTAAACTAATATTACTCAGCCTTCTTTTCTCGAGTCATTAATTGTGTTACAGCTTTTCTTGGATCTAAATTATTATATAAAATATCGTATACAGCATTTACAATTGGCATTTCTATATTATATTTTTGGGCCAATTTATAAGCTGCTTCAATGTTGTCAACACTTTCAATAGTCATTCCTACTTCTTTTTTAGTTTCTTCTAAAGTAAGTCCTCTTCCTATACATCTTCCTGCTTTTCTGTTTCTGCTATGTTCACTCATACAAGTTACTATTAAATCACCTAATCCAGATAAGCCATAAAATGTATTATGTTCGCCTCCCATTGCAACTCCTAATCTTGAAAGTTCAGTTAAACCTCTAGAAATTAATGCTGCAAAGGTATTATCTCCTAATTTTAATTCTGTTATAATTCCTGCACAAAATGCAATTATATTTTTTAATGCTCCTCCTAGCTCTACACCTTGTATGTCATTGCTAGTATATACTCTCATATTTTCGTTCATGAAAGTATCTTGAATTAAATATTGTACATCATAATCCTTTGATGCAGCAACTATTGCAGTTGGTATTTCAAGTGATACTTCTTCAGCATGACTAGGTCCAGAAAATGCTCCTATTTTAACATTTGGTATTTCTTGCTCTGCAACATCATTTAATGTTGATAATGTTGCAAGTTCAAAGCCTTTTGAACATATAACTACTGGTTGAGTTGTTATATATTCTTTATATTTATTTAATGTATCTCTGAAAAATTTTGATGGTGTTACATGTAATATAATATCAGAGCCTTCTACTGCTTCTTTTATATCTGTTGTGCAATATATATTTTCAGGCATTGTTGCCATTGGCAAAAATATGCACTTTCTTTCTTTATTTATTAAATCTGCTTCTTTTTGAGCAAATGACCATATTTTAACATTATGACCAATTTTAGCTGCATGAATGGCTAATGCACATCCCCAACTTCCACTTCCAATTATACAAACATTCTTCATTATTATTCTCTCCTTTTTCAATTTATTTTTTTACTTTTTAAAACTTATTCTATTTTCTGTTCCATTTAGTATTCTTTGTACATTTGCTCTATGATTGAATATAACTAGTAAAGCTATAATAATACTAAATATTAAATAACTCCAATTACTGTTACTCGTGGGAACAATATAGTTTTGGTTAATGAATGCAACTAATACTGGAAATAAAATACCAGCAGATATAGAGCCAACAGAAACCATTTTAGTTAGTGCTATTAGGATTAATGCAAATACTAAACATATTAATCCAATTTGCCAATTTATAGTTAATAGAACCCCTAATGATGTTGCTATACCTTTTCCACCTTTAAATCCAAAAAAGATTGGAAATGTGTGTCCGATTAGTACAAATATTCCTGCAATTTGTACTAATAAAGCATTATCTAGATTTTTAATGATTTTTCCTGCTAAAAAGGCTATAAAAATTGATACAACCCCTTTTAATATGTCACAAATAAGAGTTATAGCTGCCGCTTTTTTACCAATTGCTCTTAACATATTGGTTGTTCCGGCATTTCCACTACCTTTTTCTCTTATATCAAATCCTGCCATTTTTTTACTAATAATTATTGAAAAATTAATACTGCCTATTAAATAGGCAATTACTGCAACTATTATATATGTTGCCATAAAAATCACTCTCCTTTGTACTATTCTTTATCTCCTTTTTCTCTTACAATCATTCTAATCGGTGTTCCTGTTAGTCCAAACTCTTTTCTAATTTGATTCATAAGGTATCTTTCATAAGAAAAATGAAATAGCTCTTTATCATTTACAAATACCACAAATGTTGGTGGTTTTGTTGTAGCTTGAGTCATATAAAAAATCTTTAGTCTCTTTCCTTTATCTGTTGGTGGTTGTACAATTGTTACTGCTTCACTTAATACATCATTTAAAACTGAAGTTGATACTCTTAACGCATTTTGACTTGCAACCATATTTATCATTTCATATAGTTTGTTTACTCTTTGACCTGTTTTAGCTGATATAAACATGATAGGTGCATAAGATAAATAAGATAATTTATTATATACGTCTTTTTTGTAATTTTCCATTGTTTGATTGTCTTTTTCTACTTCGTCCCATTTGTTAACAACAATTATTACACCTTTACCAGCTTCATGTGCTTCTCCAGCTATTTTTGCATCTTGAGCAGTTACTCCTTCTTTTGCATCTAACATTAGAATACACACATCTGCTCTTTCAACAGCTAATAAACTTCTCATAACACTATATTTTTCTATGTTGTCATTTACCTTGCTTTTTCTACGAATTCCAGCTGTATCAATAAATACATATTTGCCAAATTCATTTTGAAATTCAGAGTCAATTGCATCTCTTGTAGTTCCTGCAATGTCACTTACTATTACTCTTTTTTCTCCAAGTATTTTATTTACTAATGAAGATTTACCAACATTTGGCTTTCCTATAATCGCTACTTTAATAACATCACTATCATTCTCATCATCTGTTTGAGGTGGAAGGTTATCATATATAGCATCTAATACGTCTCCTATTCCTTTTGCATTTACTGAAGATACTGCAAAAGGCTCTCCAACTCCCAAATTATAAAATTCATATAATTCATCCGGGATTTTTCCAAATGTATCAGATTTATTACATACTAAAATTATTGGTTTCTTAGATTTTTTTAACATTAATGCTATATCTTGGTCTGTTGCTGTAACTCCTTGCTTTATGTCTGTTACAAATAAAATTACATCTGCAATTTCAATTGCCATATCTGCCTGTCTACGCATTTGTGAAAGAATAATGTCATCAGACTCTGGCTCTATACCACCTGTATCTACTAATGTAAAATTTCTGCCTCTCCAATTTGCATCAGCATATACTCTATCTCTTGTAACACCAGGTGTATCTTCAACTATTGATATTCTCTTTCCTACAACATAGTTAAAAAATGTAGATTTTCCTACATTTGGTTTTCCTATAATTGCAACTATTGGTTTACTCATTTCTCCATTCCTTTCTTGATTTTGCTATTATTATTAAGTTTAAAAAGAATTAGTATATTGCGAGGAAAAGTACATTAAAAAGGCAAAGGCGCATACTCCTGTATGTTGCTGAGGCTGTTAAGGCTTTGCCTGTTACAGCATCAGTATGCAGTAGCAACTGCGTTTTTAATGTGCTTTGACAAAGCAAGATGCTGATTATTTTTAAACTTTAATATGTATATTTGCCTTCTAATAAATCATCATTTTGAATCCATTCATCAACATCAACTTCTATGTATTCAGAATCACTAGTTCTAACTATTACTTTTTTAATTCCACTATTTATTATTAGTTTTCTACACATTTGACACGAATTAGAGACAGGATCATATTCTTCAGTTTCAACTTTATATAATACCAAATATAAAGTTCCTCCCATCATGTCCTTTCTACTTGCACTAATTATTGCATTTTGTTCTGCATGCACACTCCTGCAAGCATCATATCCGCCATGTCTTATATCAGGAAATTGTTTCTTTTTGGTACAAAAACCTATGTCAATACAGTTTTTTCTTCCTCTTGGTGCTCCATTATAACCTGTAGCTATAATTTCATCATTATTTACTATAACACATCCTACTTTTTTTCTTAAACAAGTACTTCTCTCTGCAACAGATTTTGCTATATCTAAATAATAATTTATTTTATCAATTCTATTACTCCCCATTTTTCCTATTCCTTATTTTAAATTTTCTGCATTTATATTTTATCATACAATGTCAAATAATGCTATTATATTTTTCAATTTACACAAAAATAGCATAGCCAATAAGCTATGCTATAATCTTTTTTATTCTTCAGTTTTTGTAACTACTTCTTTTCCATCATAGTATCCGCAGTTTGGACATACTCTATGTTGTAATACTTTTTCATGGCAATGTGGACAATCAACTAAATTTTGATTTTCTAATTTCCATGTAGATCTTTTTAAATGTGTTCTTGCTTTTGACCATCTTCTTTTTGGTTGTGCCATTCTAATTCCCTCCCTTGATTGCTTTTTCTCTGTAATCTATATTTTAATTTATTACCTAAAAATTGATACTATAAAATTATACTAATTTTTTTTACATTTGTCAACTGCTTTGCAATTTTATTTGTTAATTTTTAACAAACTTTTTGTTTATAGCTTGTTTTATAGCTAATATAAGCAATAAAATGATTCCACCAATTAAAAATACATCTGACAAATTACAATTTATTGAGTTAGCAATATTAATAAAATCTATTACATAACCTCTAAATAAAATATCAATCAAATTTCCTACTGCGCCAGCTAATATTAGCATTAAGGACAATAACATATTATCCTTAATATTTTTATTTTTCTTTATTAAGTATATGAAAATAGGAATTATAATTATTATACTTTCCATAGCAATTAATGATAATTTTATTCCCTTTGCAATTTCAAATATTGTTCCTTCATTTTGCCAATAGTATATTTTCAAAACATTTGGAATAAGTTCCATATTCTTATTTATAAATAACATCTTTGTCAGTTGGTCTAATATTAAAGCAACTATTCCAACAATAATTGATGTTCTTTTTTTCATCACTTATTCCTCCTTTGTAGTGTTTATTTTAAATAATTTGAATATTTCTATAACAACGATTGGCATAAATACTAATATAACCGTTTCTAAAATATTCATTGCTGGTAATACTGGTATGCTAAATATATTTCTTAATGCTGGTATAAATAATACTACAAGCATTAATCCTGCAGACACAACTGTCGCAAGTATTAATTTGCTATTATTAAATATTCCTGTTTTGAATATAGATTTTTTATTGTTTCTAATATTAAATACATGTACTAATTCTGAAAGTGCTAAAACTGTAAATGCCATTGCTTGTCCTATTTCTACTTTAACTTCTTCTGCAGATAATGTTCTTACAATTCCATTTGCTTCTGTTACTTGTACAACTGGTAACTCATTTTCTGGTGTTGCTAAACCAATTATAAATGCAATAAGTGTGATTACACCAATCATAATTCCTTGGTATACGACTCTAAAGGTCATTCCTTTTGTAAATACACCTTGTTTTGGTTTTAATGGTTTTCTATTCATAATGTCTTTTTCTGACGGGTCAACTGCTAGTGCTAATGCTGGTAGTGAGTCTGTTACTAAGTTTATCCATAATATATGAATTGGTAATAATGGTGTAATTAAATTTACATCTATATTAAACCATTTGCTTAAAAGTGGAGTCATTAAAATTGCTACAAATAATATGATTATTTCTCCAACATTGCTTGATAGTAAAAATTGAATCGCTTTTAATATATTGTCATATATACGTCTTCCTTCTTCTACTGAAGATACTATTGTAGCAAAATTATCATCTGTTAATATAACATCTGCTGCTTCTTTTGATACATCAGTACCAACTATTCCCATTGCACAGCCTATATCTGCTGTTTTTAATGCTGGAGCATCATTTACTCCGTCACCAGTCATTGCAACAATTTCTCCATTTGCTTGCCAAGCTTTTACTATTCTTACTTTGTGTTCAGGCGAAACTCTTGCATATACACTATATTTTCTAACATTTTTTATCAAATCTTCATCTGACATTTCTTCAAGTTCACTACCTGTAATTGCTTCATCTTCATTTTCTAAAATTCCTAAAGCTTTAGCAATTGCAATTGCTGTAATTTTGTGGTCACCTGTAATCATTACTGTTTTAATGCCTGCTGTTTTACATTTTTCTACCGCATCTTTTACTTCTTCTCTTGGTGGGTCTATCATTCCAACCATTCCAACATAAGTTAACTCGCTTTCAATTGTTTTCATTTCTTCATCTGTCGGTTCATGGTCTAATTCTTTATATGCCATTGCTAATACTCTAAGTGCATTTTTAGCCATTTCTTCATTTTGTTTAGCGATTTCTTTTTTGTATTCATCAATGTCAGTATTTACATTTCCATTTATAACATAGCTATTACATCTGTTTAGTAATTCATCTACTCCACCTTTTGTATATACCATATATTTATTAGGAAATAGATGTACTGTTGTCATGAGCTTTCTGTCAGAATCAAATGGAAGTTCTTTTACTCTTTCATATTTCTCTAAAATTGGTGGTTGAAAGTCTAATTCAAATCCCATATCAATTAATGCTGTTTCTGTCGGATCTCCAGTAAGTTTTCCATCTGATATTTTTGTATCATTACAAAACATACTTATATATGTTAGTTTTTCTAGTTCATCACCCAAATTGTTTGTATCTATATCATCTAAGTCTACTAATTTATTGTTATAAAATACTTTTTTAACTGTCATTTTATTTTGTGTTAATGTTCCTGTTTTATCTGAACATATAACTGTTGTACTTCCTAATGTTTCTACTGCTGGAAGTTTTTTAACAATTGCATGTTTTTTAACCATTCTTTGTACACCAATTGCTAATACGATTGTAGATACAGCTGCCAAGCCCTCTGGTATAGCCGCAACAGCTAAACTTACTGCAGTCATAAACATTTCTATTGGTTCTTTGCCATATAATAAACCTATTATAAAAATTATTACACAAATTACTATTGCTACAATTCCAAGTGTTTTACCTAGTTTATTTAATTTTTGTTGTAATGGAGTTTCTGTTTCTTCAACTTCATTTATCATTCCAGCTATTTTACCAACTTCAGTATTCATACCTGTTTCAACAACAATACCTCTGCCTCTACCATAAGTAATTAGGCTTGAAGAAAATAGCATATTAGTTCTATCACCTAAGCCTATTTTTTCATCATTTATTACATCTGTATTTTTATCAACCGGAACTGATTCACCTGTTAAAGATGCTTCTTGTGCTTTTAAATTAGCAGCTTCTATAATTCTTAAATCTGCTGGTACATAATCTCCTGTATCTAATATTACAATATCTCCTGGTACTAATTCTTTTGATGGTATCACATCTACCTTTCCATTACGAATTACTTTAGTAACATGAGAACTTAATTTTTGTAAAGCTTCTAGTGATTTTTCTGCTTTACTTTCCTGTGCCACACCAATAATTGCATTTACAATTACAACTATTAAAATAATAATTGAATCAGTTATACCTTCTCCTTGATAATAGCCCACTGCTCCAGAAATCACAGCCGCAATTATTAAAATAATAATCATAAAATCTTTAAATTGTTCTAAGAATTTAACAATTAAGCTCTTTTTCTTTTGGGCCTGTAATTCATTTAGTCCATAGATTTCTCGTTTTTCTTTTACTTGTTCATCAGATAATCCTTGACTACCTATTCTTAAATCATCTTTAACTTCTTCAATACTTTTATTAAACCACTGCTTGTCCATTATTTATTCTCCTTTACCATCTAGTTTTTATTTAATTCATTCTTTGAATATAAATCTATATCTATATCAGACATTTTTTCAATAAACATTTCTACTTTATTTAATGGCAAAATATTTTCAAATTTTAAATTTTGATTAACTTCATTTTTACTCATAACCTCTTTAATGTTATTATCTATTCTTTGTTCCATATCCTTGCTTATTTCAATATTGTATTTTTCAATCAAATATAAGTTTAAAATATCATAACTTTTATACAAATTTGGCGAAAATTCTTCTTTGGTATGTTTTTTAAAATATTCTTCATCAAAAAACTCCTTGAAAAAAAATTCATCCGCTAATAAATGTAACGCATACCCTCTATCAAAATCACTTTTAATATTATTTTCTTTTAAATAATTTTTTAAACTCGCTCTATCATTTAGTTCTTGCATTATACTTACCTTTTCTTTTCTTATGGTTGCATAATGACTCAGACTTTTTGGTTTTATAAAATCAGGAGCTATAGAGCCATCTATAAATTCATTTTTATCGTTAATTTTATGTTTTTCTACATATCTTTCTGCTATGGCTAAATGTATATGAATACTTGGCATATCAAATTCTTCTTTCTTATTTCATTCTTTATAGATTATATTTTATTTTATAAAAAATAGCAATAGTTTTATTTTTATGATATAATCTTATTTTCTTGCATGTGGTGAACCTAACAATGCTATTGAACTTACAATTTCGGAACTAGAACATATTACTGAATATGTTAAATGGGTTGATGTTTGTAAATTAAAAGAGTAAAAAACGGATTACAAGAATTTCTACGCAGTGCAAACTGCTAGAAATTCTTGTAATTCGCATATTTATCTTCTACAGAATTTACTCCTACTAGGAGTAAATTCCTAGAATATAAAAAATGCACCTTTGCAGTGCATTTTTTTATTTATAGCTGTTCCATTTACATATAATTTGTATCCATTAAAGCCTATATTTAAAGCCTATATTGCTATTAGTTGTATCAGCATTTTCTAAGCTTGTGACATATGTTTTAATAAATTTGTTATTATTAAACATCTTGTAAGTTAATTCTGTGTGACAATCAAATGAAAATAACAATATTTTTTCTTTACCAATTTGTCATTGACTGTTTGGTAATTTTGTTTCAAGTTGTGTAATGATTATATTATACTTAATTTAGTGGTAATTGTATATAGTTTTCACAGAATTATCATAATATGAAAAGAAAAGGTGATGTTATGGCATTAATAAAATGTCCCGAATGTGGCAACCAGATAAGTGATAAAGCTGAGCGTTGCCCAAAATGTGGTTATGAGTTAAATAAAAAGGAGACTCCTACCACCTCTGATAATAAGGTGGCCAGTTCCTTTATGAATAAAGGTAATATTAAATATATACTAATAATATTAGCTATAATTGTAGCTGGTTTCTTGTTTTTTAATCAAAATAATAACAATACTGGAACAGGTACAGGTGGCACTGGAACTGGTGGTACTGGTACTGGGCAGCCTACCACTCCATCAACTGATTATGGTTATACGGTGTACAATGATCCATATCTTGGAATATCTTTTGAAATGCCTGGTACTTATAAAGTAACTACAGATAAAGAAGGATATATTTATGTAGGTAGAAATATAGATAGTCAAGGTGCTTTAATTCCATATATAATTATTGGCAGATATGACAAATATACTAGTGAAGTACAATTTTTAAATGATTTTACAACTTACATGAAAAAACAATATAGTGATTTGAAAGTTACTATTGATTTACTTTCTGGCACTATTGGAAATAAAACAGTTTATGGATTAGCATATAATTATACTTCAAGTGGTCACTTAGTAGTTGATAATAGATATGCTGTTTTAATTAATGGCAAGGTATATATGGTAGCTTCTAAAGAAGAAAATACAAATTCAATTGAAATCAATAATGTAGTAACTCATATTTTATCAACTTTGACAGAAAGGGGGGCATAAAATATGGCTTTAATAAAATGTGAAGAATGTGGAGAAAGTATATCTTCTAGTGCTAAGGTTTGTCCACACTGTGGTATAAAAATAAATTTGCAAACTTGTCCTGAATGTAGTGCTAAATTAAATGGAGATGAAATTAATTGTCCTGAATGTGGCTACCCTGTCGGCAAAAAAAGTGCTTCAAATATAATAACTGAAAACCTAGATAAGATAACAGGTGCTCAATCTAAAAACTATGTAAAATTTAAAGATTTATTTAAAAATACTTTCAAAAAGCATACTGAAGAAGATTTGGATGAAGTTTTTGTTTGTGGTTCAGATAAAACTACTCCAGATGTTAAAGATATTAACCCAAAGAATGCAGGTGCATGGGTATATTTTAAAATATTTGTATTTTTCATAATTGCATATATCCCCACTCGTATAGGATTTATAGAATATGGAAATGCTAACTTCCTACCACTTATGATAATGTTAGCAGCTTTTGCTGTTCCAGTAACTGTACTTATGTTTTTCTTTGAAATTAATTTATTTAGAAATATACCTTTTTATAAGGTAATAAAATACTTTGTACTTGGCGGAGCATTATCACTAATTTTAGCTATATTATATTTTTCATTACCATATTTTGAAACAAATGCTACTGTTCAAACTTATGAAGGTGCTTTATTGATTGGCTTAATTGAAGAAGTTGCAAAAGCTGTTATAGTTGCTATTTTCTTATTTAAAAGTAAAAAGAGCAATTATATATTAAACGGATTATTAGTTGGTGCCGCTGTTGGTTCGGGTTTTGCCGCATTTGAAACAGCTGGATACATTTTACGATTTGGTCTTAACAATGGTTTACAAACAATGTTAGAAATTATAAAATTACGTGGTTTCTTAGCTCCTGGTGGCCATGTCGCTTGGGCAGCTATAGAAGGTGCAGCATTGATGTATGTCAAAGGATTTGATAAATTAGATAAAAAGCACTTAAATGATAAAAGATTTTTATTGATTTGTTTAATTCCTATTGTATTACATGGTATATGGGATATGCCTATTCAAGCTCCTTATTACCTAGTTCAAATTGCAATGACTATTTTAGCTTGGCTTGTAATAATTTATTTTATAAACTTAGGCTTAAAACAAATTGATGATGCTAAAAGATTAGAATCAAATAAATAGTTGACTAAAACCTCCTTCTTGGGTAAAATGTATTCAGAAGGAGGGATTTTTTTGAAAAAGGGTTCAATTATTATTTTAATTATTGCCATTTTAGTTATTATAGCTGGTGTTGCAATTTATATGATAACTAACCAAAATTCTACTAATAATTCTTCTATTAATTTGAAGACTATGATTGATACAATTTATAAAAACTCAAATGTTGAATTGCCATCATTAGAAACTCAAAAAATTGGTTTGTCTGATAATAATGTTGTTTCTTCATATACATTTTTATCCAATAATGATAATGTTGAAGAATTAGTAGTGTCTGAACCTGTAATGAGTTCTCAAGCATACTCATTAGTTGCTATAAAACTAAAAAATAATGCAAATATCGAACAAGTTAAACAAGAAATTTATGACAATGTAGATATGAATAAATGGATTTGTGTATCTGCTGAAAAGTTCTATATTACAAATCACAATAATGTAATATTCTATGTAATGTCATATGAAGATTGGGCAAAACCAGTTTATGATTCATTTAAAAAATACGTAAATAACGAAGTTGGAAAAGAATTAGAAAAATCAGAAAATTCTGATTATGAACTTCCACCTGAAATGATAGTACAATAATCAAAAGTGTGCCATTGGGGACGGAGAATATTGGCACGTTAAGAATTTTAAAACGTGCCAATATTCTCCGTCCCCAATGGCACACTTTTTAACTTTCTGAAAGGATTATAGTTATGGTTTTTACAAGTATTAGCTTTATATACTACTTTCTTCCCATAGTATTAGCGGTATATTTTATATTGCCTAATAAATTTAAAAATATGGTTCTTCTCCTTTCTTCTATATTATTTTATTTTTATGGAGAACCTAAATATATATTATTGATGATTTTAGAAATAGCTATTGCCTATTTTTCTGCATTGTTGATTGACAAGCATAAAAATAAAGGCATTTTAGCTTTATCAATATTTATACATATTTTATTTTTGTGTATATTTAAATATCTAACTTTTATTACAGAAAATATAAATAGCATATTTAATATTGATATTTCATTACTAAATTTAGTATTACCAATAGGAATATCATTTTACACATTTCAAATAATCAGTTATGAAGTTGATGTATTTAACAAAAAAGTATCTGCTCAAAAGAACTTTTTTAAATTTGCAACTTATGTATTTTTCTTCCCTCAACTTATAGCTGGTCCAATAGTAAGGTATAACTCTATTGCTAATGAACTAGACAACAGAAAGCATACATTCGAAAACTTTGCTTATGGTGCTAATAGATTCACCATAGGACTTGCTAAAAAAGTAATAATAGCAAATAGCCTAGGTGAATTGTGTAATGTATTTTCTTCAGTACCTGATAAAAGTATTTTATTTTATTGGATTTTTGCAATTAGTTATATGTTACAAATATATTTTGACTTTTCTGGCTATTCAGATATAGCAATAGGATTAGGAAGAATTTTCGGTTTTCATTTTCCAGAGAATTTTGATTACCCATACACTGCAAAAAGTATAACTGAATTCTGGAGAAAATGGCATATGACTTTAAGTTCATGGTTTAGAGATTATGTATACATTCCTCTAGGTGGAAATAGACGTGGTATAACAATTCAGATAAGAAATATCTTAATTGTTTGGGCTTTAACTGGTCTATGGCATGGTTCAAGTTGGAATTTTGTTTTGTGGGGCTCATTATTTGGTGTTATACTAATTTTAGAAAAATTTGTATTTAATAAACTTATTGAAAAGTCGCCAAATATTATAAAAAGAATTTATACTTTATTTATTGTTATGATTAGTTTTGTTATATTCCAGTCAACAGATATGAGTCAAATTGGAGTAATAATTAAAGGATTATTTGGACTTAATAATGAAGCTTTAATAAATGATACTACACTTTACTACTTAAAAGGTTATGCCGTAATTATTATTTTAGGAATAATAGGCTCTACCCCATTATTACGTAATTTGGTAAATAAATTAAGTAGTAACTCAAAATGGAACAAAATTATAAATATTTTGCAACCTATTTACATGATTTTATTATTAGGTATTGTGACAATATTTTTAGTAGATAATTCATTCAACCCATTTTTATATTTTAGGTTTTAGAAGGTGAAATATGAGTAATAAATTTAAAAATATAATTGTATCTGTTTTATTTTTAACAATATTACTATTAGTATTTGTTTTAAATATATTAAAACCAGATACAGAAATATCTATTGCCGAAAGGCGTAAGCTTGAGCAGTTTCCAAGTTTTACATTACAGAATTTATTTAATGGTACATTTTTTAGTAAATTTGATACCTATGTAAATGATCAATTTATTAGTAGAGATAATTTTAGAACTGCCAAAGCTAAGCTAGACTTAACTTTCAAAGGAAACTATCATAACATTTATATTAAAAACGATTATTTAGTTGAGCAGACCTATCCTCTTTCTTATGCTTCTGTGACAAATTTAACAAAAAAAATTACAGATATAAAAAATAAGTATTTAGCCAATAACAAGATATATTTTTCAATTGTTCCAGATAAAAATTATTTTGTAAATGATAATAATTTAAAAATTGATTATGATTTGCTTGAAAGTAAAATGAAAGAAAATTTAGATTTTGCCACATATATAAAGATATTAGACAAATTAAATTTAACTGACTATTATAAAACTGATAGCCATTGGAAACAAGAAAACATCCAAAAGGTTGCTGATGAGCTCTTAAAAGGTATGAACAATTATTCAAGTTCTAGTTATAATGTTGAGAATATTGCAAAGTTTAAAGGTACTTATGCTTATCGAGTACCTGTAAATACTGACTTTGATGAAATAAATATAATGACTAACGACATATTAAAAAATGCCAGAGTATTTAATTATACAACTAATACTTATACTAATGTATATGATTTAAATAAAAAAAATTCATTAGACAAGTATGACATATATTTGTCTGGTGCTACTCCCCTTTTAACTATTTTTAACGATAAAAACACTAGCGGAAAAGAATTGATAATTTTTAGAGACTCGTATGGAAGTAGTTTAGCACCTTTGTTATTAAGTTCTTATAGTAAAATAACTCTAGTAGATACTAGATACATCTCACCCACAATATTAGGAAATTATATTAATTTTGATAATAAAGATGTGTTATTCATATACAGTATTTCAATAATAAATAATAGTTATTCTTTAAAATAGGCAATATTTTTTCATTTTTGCTCTTGAATTAAATAATGACAATTTTAATTCCGTGGAATCACACAGAATTAAAGTTGCTGAAGTTGGATACAATCGTTTTACTATGACTCCAAATCGTTGGAAAAAGGATTTTAATGCTATTGGAATTATTCCAAGTAGTGGAAAATATAGTTTAGGAACCTTTGCTCATCCTGATATTGCTTTTGAATTTGCAAGTTGGCTAAATGTAGAATTCAAATTATATCTAATAACTGAGTTTGAAAGGCTTAAGAAAAACGAAGCCTATCAAAGTAAAATCGAATGGTCTGTAAAAAGAGAATTATCTAAAACAAACTATGTTATTCACACTGATAGTATAAAAGAATTTATTGTCCCTACGCTGACCGAAAAGCAAAAACAATTTATATACGCAAACGAAGCCGATGTTTTAAATGTTGCTTTATTTGGTATCACCGCAAAAGAATGGCATGAAAGCAACCCTGATTTAAGTGGAAATATTAGAGACTATACGGATATTCTACATTTAGTTGTATTAGCAAATCTTGAAAACTTAAACGCAGAAATGATAACTACTGGTATTTCGCAAAGTGAAAGACTTGTAAAGTTGAATAAAACTGCACAAAGGCAGCTAAAGTTATTAAAGGATAATTCTAGTATAAAAAAATTAGAAAATATGAATGAGCAATTAAAATTTAAATAAAAAAATTTAATATGGCTGAATTACATAAAAAAACTTATGAACAATTAAATTCGTAAGTTTTTTTGTGGAGCGGTTAAGCTACAGCTTACGAACTACAACTCTCTCTTTCTATAAATATTATATATTAATTTCTGTATGATTTCAATAGTAATAAAACTTTATTTTCTCCGAAAGATAGAAGAATTTTAATTTATATGTTATAATTATTTTAGATAAAATAAAACTTTAATATTATATTGTATAGGTGATAAGTATGAATAAAGATGAATTTATAAGATATGTATCTAGCGAATTGGAGCATGGTAGAGATATAGATTTAGAATATCAAATTAATGGAATTCCATATAAAATAAAATTTTTAGCTACTGATATGAATAAAGGTATTAATATACCATGTATTTTTGCAATTCCGTTATCAGAAAATACAAATGGCCAACTTGTGGTAGAAGCAAACAATTTAGAAAGTGGAAATTTACAAGAAATTATAGAACAAGGAACTCAAACAGGAATTAGATTAGCACAATTAACAAGAGATTTGCCGAGCCCTATTGTTATTCCATTAATACCAAGCTATAGAGATTATCCGTATTTACAACAATTATCTCAAGATTGTTTTAGTATTTCAAGGGATGATAGAAATTATAGAATAGATGAGCAAGTAGTTAAAATTATTTGTAGAGCAAAATCTATTTTGGAACAAGAAAGAGGATTAGTTGTAAAAGATAGAATATTTTTAAATGGATATTCAAGTTCGGGAGTCTTTGCACAACGATTTGCTTTATTACATCCGGACATTGTTGAAACTGCTTGTATAGGTGGTGCAAGTGGTAGTATTCCTATTCCAACAGAAAAATTGGCTTATCCGTTAGGAATAGCTGATTATGAATCTTTAACAGGCAAGAGATTTGATTTAGAAAGCTATTCAAAAATTAAGTTTAGATATTATGTTGGAGAACTTGAAACACAAAACAAATCAAACTCAAGGTTTGATGATTTTGGCCAACCTGCTCCTATGCATGATATGAGTTATTTTGATAGAAGCGTGCCAACAGAAGTCGGAAAATATCAAAGAAGTGTTTTAGGAACAGAAATGTTTTCTAGAGCACAAAAAACAATTCAAATATTGCAAAGCCTAGGAATTGATGTTCAACATAAAATAATTTTAGGCAGAGGTCACAATAATAGAAACGGTATAGGTGTTAATGAACTAGCAGATAAATTTGTTAATGATACTTATAAAAGTACCATTAAAAGTAGAGAAATAAATTACGGAGTATCAAGGTAATTGAATTGTTCCAATAATTACATAATATACATTGCTAAAACCAACATAAATCTTGATTTGTATTTAGGGGTTTGGGGTATTCCCCATATAAGAATTTGTTTGGGAGTACAAATTCAGTGTTGGCTAGACATAGATTTTATTCCCATATTCAAAAAATAAAAAAGAGGATTAAATTATTCTGATAATTTTTTCCTCTTTTTTGAAGATTATTTATATAAAATAAAAACTTACGAACTTTTAAGTCCGTAAGTTGATTTCAAATGGAGCAGGTGATGGGAATCGAACCCACATAGCCAGCTTGGAAGGCTGGAATTCTACCATTGAACTACACCTGCATTTCGTATGAACAAGTATTATTATAAATGTTATATTATATTTTGTCAAGAACTTTTATGAATTTTTTTATTTTTTTTGAATAAATTTTATAAATAGATTTGGAGATTTGTTTATGAAATTTATTCTAGATGTTATTAAAGGTGTTTTTATTGGCAGTGGTGCTATCCTTCCCGGTATTAGTAGTGGTGTGTTCTGTATTATTTTTGGTATTTATGAAAAACTAGTTGATAGTATATTAAACATATTTAAAGATTTTAAAAAGAATTTTGCTTTTCTATTTCCTATTGCACTCGGTGGAATTATTGGAGTATTACTTGTTAGTAAATTATTAAAATTTTTATTTGCCACATATCCTATGCCTACTAACTTTTGCTTTATTGGCTTGATTATTGGAAGCATGCCAATTCTATTAAAAAAAGCCAATAATAAGTCTGGTTTTAGATTGCACTATTTACTATATTTTTTATTTACTTTTTTAATAGGAGTATTATCAATTAGATTAGAACACATTTTACCTCAACTTATAAATTTAAATCTTGATTCTAATTACTTTTTCTATTTAGTATTGGCTGGGCTTTTGATGTCTGCAGGAGTGGTTATTCCTGGTGTAAGTAGTAGCGTAATTTTGATGACATTAGGTGTTTATACTACATACCTTTCGGCTGTTGCAAATATTGACTTAAGTATTTTATTTCCTATGGGAATTGGACTTTTTATTGGTAGTATTTTATTTTTAAAACTTATACAATTTTTGTTTAGTAAATATTATGCACAAACTTTTTATGGAATAATTGGATTTGTACTAGGTTCTGTATTAGTTTTATACCCACGGTTTCACCTTTGATTTAGAAGGTTTTATTTCCTTAGTTTTATTTGCAATTGGTTTTTGGTTAAGCCTACAATTAGAAAAGAAAGAAAGCGCCTAAGCTTTCTTTCTTCTTAAAATCCATCCACCCTCTGCTTTAATTGGTAATTTCATTAAAACAGTTTGTTCTGCTTTTCCCGGATTTACAGTTGGTATCTCTTCTTCTGTTTCTGAGTCCCATAAATTTTCTATCTTAAAGCTTACAGGCTCTATTTTTCCAGGTATTAAAATTTCCATTGTATCTCCAACAGATAATTTATTTCTAATTTCAATTATGTATTTATCTCCATTTTCATTTAACACTTTTCCTCCAAATTCATAATTTGGATTATACTGTTTGCCATCATATTCTTGGAAATCCTTGTTATTTCTATCATTAAAATAGAATGTTGTTAATCCTCTTGTTTTTGTCTTTTCTAATTCACTTAAATATTTTGTATAATCGTAATGTTCTGAATCATTTATATAATCATCAATTGCATTTCTATAAGCATTTACTACAGATGCCAAATAATATTCTGTTTTTAATCTGCCTTCTATTTTTAAGCTATCTACTCCCATATCAATTATTTCAGGCACTTCTTTAATTAAGCATAAATCTTTAGATGAAAATATATATGTACCATTTTCATCATATTCAACTGGCATTAAATTTCCAGGCTTATTATGCTCTTCAACATATACATTATATGCCCATCTACAACTTTGAGCACAATCTCCAAGATTTGCACTTCTACTAGCCAAGAAATCACTTAAGAAACATCTTCCTGAATATCCAAAACAAATAGCTCCATGCACAAATATTTCTGTTGTTAAATCTTTTGGAGTGTTGTTTATAATATCTCTTATTTGTTCTTTATTTAACTCTCTACCTAAAATAACTCTTTTAGCTCCGTTTTTATACCAAAAGTTTGCACTATGGTAACTAACAGTATTTGCTTGTGTGCTTACATGTATTTCAACATCAGGTGCATATTGTTTTAATATTTCCATTACGCCACCATCAGAAGCAATAATAGCATCTACTTTTAAGTCATTTAGCATTTTAGCTTGTTCTTTTATTTCTTCATAATAACTATCCCAAGCATAAATATTTATGGCAGCATAAACCTTTTTTCCTATGCTATGCGCATATTTAATTGTTTTAGCTAAATCATCATTGTCAACTTCTGCTCTACTTCTTAATGAAAGAGCACCTGTACCACAGTAAACTGCATCTGCCCCATATAAAAAGGCTGTTTTAGCTTTTTCAAAAGACCCTGCTGGTGCTAATAATTCTGGTTTTATTTTATTCATTTTATTTCTCCATTTCAAAAAGATTCAATATAATTATACACTACTTGTCAAGTATCATATTAAAGAAACGTCCCTAAACTAATACTTTACATTTTTATTAAAATTTGGTATTATAGATTATATTAAGAGGAGTTTTATTATGGAAAACACATTAAAGAAAAAAGTAAAATTAAATAGGTTTCAAATTCTTATTTTATATTTTCTTTTATTTGCTTGCATTGGTTGGATTATGGAAACTTTGTATGCAATATATAATCTTGGCCATTTTGTAAAAAGAGGTTTTTTGTATGGTCCTATCTGCCCTATTTATGGCTATGGGGCTTTAATTCTCATAATGTTTTTTTATAAATACAAAAATTACAATTTTAAACTTTTTATTTATGCAGCTGTTATTTTTTCCGTATTTGAATATTCAGTAAGCTATATTTTAGATGCAATGTTTGCAATGCATTGGTGGGATTATACAAATGAATTCTTTAACTTAAATGGGCGAATTAGCATTTTTTATTCATTTGCTTGGGGTATAATAGCAATTTTATTTATAAACCACATTTATCCTTTTTTTAAAAAGCATGTGAATATTATACTTTCAAAAATTCCTTATGCAATGCAAATAATTTTATTATATACTTTCTTATTATTATTTATTGTTGACACTATTGCATCTTGTGTACGTTATTTAAATATATAATAAAATTTCTTATACAACGAAAAAGATGACTTTAAAAGTCATCTTTTTGTCTTTGATATAGCAAGACCATCTCCAACTTCTAATATCTCTGTTTCTAATTTTTCATTATTTGTAATTTCAGCAATATATTCTCTTAGGTTCCTTACAGCAGTTCTTTGTTTGTGTTTATTATAATCACTCATAACATAACCCTTGTATAATATATTGTCTGCAAATATTACCCCTCCCGGTTTTATCATCCTCAAAGCCTGATTTAAGAAAAATGGGTATTTTCCTTTTGCAGCATCTATAAATACAACATCATACTCATCATTTAAAGTAGGCAATATTTCTACTGCATCTCCTTCATATATGTTTATTTTTTCTTCAACTTCAGCTTTTTTAATATTTTCTCTTGCCTCTTTTACTCTTTCAGTGTCTCTTTCAATTGTATCTATCTTTCCATTTTCTTGCAAATATTCTGAAAAGCAGATGGCTGAATAGCCAACTGCTGTTCCAATTTCTAATATTTTCTTAGGTTTAATTTCATCTAATATTTTTGCAATAACTTCTAAAGTATCATCCATTATAATTGGCACTTTGTCTTCTAAAGCTTTTTTCTTAATTATACTAATCTCTTTCTTGTTCATCTTCTCTTTTTCCTCTTTTTTGTATCTCTTCTTTTTTAGCATATTGATCATTTATCCATTTTCTAAAATATTGCTTATATTTTTGATATTTTGGATTTGAAGATAACAACTTTACTCCTTTACTACTCTGCTGTAGCTCTTCTTGCCATTCTTTCTCTATCTTTGTTATTTAATATTTTCTTTCTTAGACGAATATTTTTTGGTGTTATTTCAACTAATTCGTCTTCAGCAATAAATTCAATAGCTTTTTCTAATGACATTTGTACTGGTGGTACTAAACGAAGTGCATCATCTGATCCAGATGCTCTAGTATTTGTTAAGTGTTTTTCTTTACATACATTTATAGAAATGTCTTCATTTCTAGAATTAATACCAACTATCATTCCTTCATATACTTCAACACCTGCTCCAATTAATAGTTCTCCTCTTTCTTGGGCATTGTATAATCCATAAGTAATTGATGTTCCTGGTTCAAATGCAACTAAAACTCCTCTTGTTCTTGCTTGAATTTCTCCTTTATATGGTTCATAGCAATCAAATATGCTGTTCATTGTTCCTTCACCTTTTGTATCTGTTAGGAACTCTGTACGATAACCAATTAAACCTCTTGCAGGTATTTTAAATTCTACTTTTGTATGTCCTGCTTCTGCTGGTTCCATATTTATCATTTCAGCTTTTCTTCTTCCAAGTTTTTCAATAACATTTCCTATACAATCATCTGGAACATTTACAACCAATCTTTCCATTGGTTCACATTTTACACCATCAATTTCTTTAAAAATAACCTTTGGACGAGATACTAAAAGTTCAAATCCTTCTCTTCTCATTGTTTCTATTAATACTGATAAATGTAACTCTCCACGTCCACATACTTCAAAGCTATCTGGTGTATCTGTTTCTTTTACACGTAAGCTTACATTTCTTTCTAGTTCTTTAAATAGTCTATCACGAATATGTCTTGATGTAACAAATTGTCCTTCTTTACCAGCTAAAGGTCCATTATTAACACTAAAAGTCATAGATACTGTTGGTTCATCAATATCAACGAAATCTATTTTTTCTGGATTATTTACATCGCAAACAGTTTCTCCAATATTAATATCACTAATACCAGAAATACATACTATATCTCCAGCACCAACTTCCTCTACTTCAGTTCTTTTTAATCCTTGATAAGTAAATAGTTTAGCAATTTTTCCTTGTGCTATTTTGTCGTCTTTTTTGCAAATAGCAACACTTTGTCCAACTTTTATTGTTCCACGTTCAACTCTACCAACTGCTAATCTTCCTAAATAATCATCATAATCAATATTAGAAACTAATAATTGCATTGTTCCATCTTGCTCACATGCTGGTGGATTTATGTTTTTGATAATTGTATCAAAAATACATGTTACATTATCACTTTCATCTGTTAAATTCATTTTAGCAATTCCATTTTTTGCAGATGTATATACAACTGGGAAATCTAGTTGTTCGTCATTTGCATTTAGCTCAATAAATAATTCTAGAACTTTGTCAACAACCTTTAATGGATCTGCACCTGGTCTATCTATTTTATTTATAACAACTATTGGTTTTAAATTTAATGCTAAAGATTTCTTTAAAACTTCTCTAGTTTGAGGCATTGGTCCTTCAAAAGCATCAACTAATAAAAGTACACCGTCTACCATTTTAAGTACACGTTCTACTTCTCCACCAAAATCAGCATGCCCAGGCGTGTCAACAATATTTATTTTTATGCCATTATACATAACTGATGTATTTTTAGAAAGAATTGTAATTCCTCTTTCTTTTTCAATATCTCCTGAATCCATTACTCTTTCAGATACTTGTTCATTTTCTCTAAATACATGGCTTTGTCTTAAAAGAGCATCAACTAATGTAGTTTTACCATGATCTACGTGTGCGATAATTGCTATGTTTCTAATATTTTGATTATTCATTTTTTATTACCCCTATCTATAATTTATACATTTAATAGTCTAACATTTCAATTATACTCTATTGATTTTTGTTTGTCAACATAATAATATTATCCATTATTTCTTTACTTACTTTTTCTAAGACTTCTTTTTCTGGTTTATTGGTTTTATATTCACTAAAATCTAATGGTTTACCATAATATATAGTTACTTTGTGAAAAAGTTTCATCTCTCCCGAAATATTTACTGGTATTACTGGTACCCCAGTTCTCAACGTCATAAATGCTGCTCCATTTTGAGCTCTACCGTTTTTTGCCATTCCTTTTCTTGTTCCTTCTGGAAATAGCATTAGTATCTCACCATCTTTTAAAACTTTTAAAGAATGCTTCATAGAATCTAAATCCATTTTTCCTCTTTTAACAGGAAATACTAAGCACTTTTCACCTAACCAATATATAAACTTATTTTTGAATAGTTCTTCTTTTGCCATAACATGCATTCTTCTTTTAGTTGAAGAAACTAAAATTGGTGCATCCCAATTGGATTGGTGATTAGCACACATAATATATGCTCCTTCTTTTGGCACATTCTCCTTTCCTACTAATTTTACTCTAAATACAATTACTGAAAATATATGTACTAAAAATACAATTACACTTCTAAGCATTTTAAATTCTCCTTTATTTTAAATATTCATTTACAAATTTACATTCTTTATAATCTAAGTCATTCTTTGCTATGTTTATTAGCTCATCTACCATTTCTTTGGTATATTTACTACTTTTCTTTTCATAAAATTTCTTTAATGGTTTTTGCATATCCATCATAACCTTTGTTGCTTTGTTTACATTTTGTTCCTGTAATAGTTTATTCATTTTCTGAATTTGATTTTCATATATAATTTTTCCAACCTTAGTATTTTTAATTTGTTCTAAAGTATTGTCTTCAGAAATATCCTCTAATTTTATATATCTATCAGGAATTTTTTGTCCGAGCAATTTTTCAAAATCTTCATCTGAAACATTTTGAACTTTTCCGCTTCTATATACATCTGGAAAATCCTCTTCTGGCTTTTTATCTTTTGAATCAATATTTATCTTACATTCTAATTCAATGCTTTCACAAGATTTTCCTACTAATATTTTATATTCTCCTGACTCTATTTCCCACTTTTTATTTTGTACATTATAATACTGAAAAGCAGAATCGTCTAAAGTAATATTTACTTTTTTTTCTTCATTTGGTTCTAGTTCAACTTTTTCAAAACCTTTTAGTTCTTTTAAAGGTTTAAAAACAGTCGGATTACATTGTGACACATAAACTTGAGCAATTTCTTTTCCTTTTACTTTCCCAGTATTTTTTATTCTAAATGATACAATATTATTTTCTACATTTAAATTTGAATACTCAAAAGTTGTATAGCTAAGTCCGTATCCAAATGGATATAGCACTTTAATGTTATTCTTATCATAATATCTGTAACCAACATATATAACTTCTTTATACTCTACACTTATTTCTGTACCTGGGAAATTGTTAAAACATGGTGTATCTTCTAGCTTTATAGGATAAGTTTCTGCAAGCTTTCCACTTGGATTTACTTTACCTAAAATACAGTTAACCATCGCTTTAGCTCCTGATTCTCCACCTAAATATCCTGTTATAATAGCTTTTGCTTTATCTTTCCACTCCATTGTTATTGGTGCTCCATTTGATAAAACTACTATAATATTTTTGTTTACATTATATATACTTTCAATTAATTTAATTTGATTTTTAGGAATTTCTAAATTATTTCTATCCATTCCTTCAGATTCATAATTTTCTGTTAAACCTAAAAATAATATAACTACATTTTTGTTTTTTGCAACTTCTACAGCTTGATTAATTAACTCTTTATCATCATCTGATTCAAGTCTGTTATACCCTTTAGCATAATCAACTTCTATTCCTTTTTGTATAAAGCAATCATAAGCATTTTCAACTTTATATGGATTTATTGTTGAACTACCAGCTCCTTGATATCTAGGATTTTTAGCCATATCTCCTATAAGTGCTATTTTTCTTTTATTTATTGGTAATATGTTATTTTCATTTTTTAGTAGCACTATTGATTCCTGTGCTAATTCCATTGCAATCTTATGATGCTCTTCTTTACTGTAGCTATGTTCTACTTTTTCACACTTAAATGCAATATTCAAAATTCTATCTACAATTTCATCTAAATATTCTTCACTTACTTTTCCATCTTTAACTGCTTGTACTATTTCTTCTTTTCCATTACCTCTACCACCAGGCATTTCTAATTCATTACCAGCAATTAAACCTTTTACTCTGTCGTTTTCAGCTCCCCAATCTGTAATAACTATTCCTTCAAAGTTCCATTCTTTTTTTAAAATATTTAATAATACTTCATTTTCAGTACAATATTTACCATTTAACTTGTTATATGCACTCATAACAGACCAAGGCTTTGCTTCTTTTACAATCATTTCAAATGCTTTTAAATATATTTCTCTTAGTGTTCTTTCGTCTACCACTACATTTACTGTTCTTCTTCTATTTTCTTGATTATTTACAGCAAAGTGTTTTACACATGCTCCTACATTATTACTTTGTAAGCCTTTTACATATTGTGTAGCCATTATACCTGTTAAATATGGATCTTCTGAAAAATACTCAAAATTTCTACCGCCAAGTGGAGATCTTTTTATATTTACTCCAGGTCCTAATACTATATTTACATTTTCACTTTTAGCTTCCTCACCAAGTGTTTTACCAAGTTTATATGCAATATCTTTATCCCAGCTATTTGCTATTGTTGCAGATGATGGAAAACATATTGCAACTTCGCTTTTATTTACACCTAAGTTATCTCCTTTTTCCTTTTGAACTCTAAGTCCATGTGGTCCATCAGACATTTTTATAGATGGTATACCTAATCTTTCTATATTCTCACTGTTCCAATAGTCTTTTCCTACACATAAACTAGCTTTTTCTTCTAGTGTCATTTTATTAATTATATTTTCATACTTCATATCTTTTTACCTCATGACTTTTATATAATATATTATGATTTTTAGTTTTTCCTTTTTTTGCTTTGTATAATTTTATAAAAATTTTAGGCTGTTTCATAAGATAGCCTAATATTCTCATTTTTATATTTTTACTTTTTAGTAGTATAGAATATAATTTTTTTGTTTTTATTTCGTTTGTTATATATGATATTTCTTCTTTACTAGTACCATATTCAATTGTATTTTTTAATATTGATAATGTTATTTCCTCTACTCTGTTTATTAAAAATTTATAACTTTTTTTTTCTTTTATTTCCTCTGCAAATTTTTGAAGGTTATTAATAATTATAAAATAGCTTTCATACCATTTGCTATTTGACACAGACGTAGTAATACTATTATTTCTTCTTCTATACATATATAAAGAAATATCTATATATTGTACTCTTTTAGCATTTATGATTGCTCTTGGTGAAAATTCCTCATCTTCAAATTCTATATTTGGTGTAAAGTAACAGTTATTAAATACTAATTCTCTATTATAAATTCTACACCAAGCAGTTGGTAAGTACTCTTTTTTATAACATTGTTCTGCAAAATACTCGTCGCCACTCAAAACTTCTGTTGATTTTTTATTCTTATATTTTTCATCTAATTCTATTTTAAATTTAGTCTCATACTTTTCTTCTATTCTTCCTTCAATAATGTCCAAATCATTTTTTTCTGCTTGTTCTATTAATTGTTTTAGTCCACCTTTTATTAGCATATCATCGCTATCTAAAAAACATATATATTTTCCTTTAGCATTTTTAATTCCTGTATTTCTGGCCTCACTTACTCCTTTATTTTCATTATGTTCTATAATTTTTAAATTAGTTATATTATTTATGCTTACAAACTTTCTTACTTTTTCTATACTTTTGTCATTTCCTTTATCATCTATGCATAATACTTCAAAATCTGCTAATTCTTGATTATATATTGAATTTAAGCATTCTTCAATATATTGTTCAACATTATAAATTGGTACAATAATACTTACTTTCATATAAATTCCTCATATTTCTATTTTGTAATTATTATATAATATATTAATTCAATTTTCAATTTATGGTTGACTTTTTTTAGTATACATAATATAATATTAAAAAATTAGTTATATACTACATTATATTAAATAAACGGAGGATTTATATCATGATGTTTAGTTTTGTTGTTCCGGCATATAATGCTGAAAGGTCCATCCGGAGCTGTCTAGATAGCATTCTGGTCCAGACCTTTAGTGACTTCGAAATTGTTGTAATCAACGATGGATCTACGGATAGCACCTTAGAAATTTTAAAAGAGTATTTAAAAAAGGAAAAGAAGCTGCATGTCTACAGCTTTAAAAATTCTGGCGTGTCTATTACTCGTCAGCGGGGAATTAACCTTTCGAATGGTGAATACATCATTCTGGTAGATTCGGATGACACTGTCAACCCCAATCTGCTCGAAAAACTGTATACTGTCATTTGTGAGCATAATAACCCTGATATCATTCGCTATCAGGCAAAACTGTTAAACGATTGCGATTACAAAGACCATGATCGTTATAACTTTTTCGATGATAGCAAGGCAGTACTCTCCGGGCTTGACGCACTTAAGGAATGGTCTATTCCTGGCAAAAAATATGCTGTTTATTGGCTTTTTGCCTTTAGGCGCACCGTATTTTCCAATGTACTTTTTTTCCCAGATTTGAAGTGCCATGAAGATATCGCCTTGATTCCACTCTTAGTGGCAGCTTCGAAAAGCATTGTAACTCTGAGCTACATTGGGTATAATTATACCTGTAATAACCCGGGTAGCATCACAAATACCAAAAACAAGGAGGCTGAAAGATCTCGTGCAAAGGACTTTGTAAAAGCATATAAGTATGCAACTCAGAACTTTGCCAGACTCAGTAATGTTTCGCCTTTGGACTATGATTTCTTTGTCAGTGATTTCGACAGACGTCTCATTGACAAATATAACTCTTTGTCTGAAGAGTTAAAAAAAGAACTTGCTGAGTTGTTTATTTAAACTCCCCCGAGTGCTTGTATAGCACTCGGGGGTTATTTTAATTATAATCGATTATTTTTTAATACTTTTTCCATTAATGCATCTTGTAAAGTTTTTGAAAAATTAATATTTAATTTTTCAGCTCTCTCATTTAGCCAAAATGGTATTGTTAAATTTTTCTTTACAGATTTTCTACTTCCATATTTTTGACTATATGCTCCTAAATCAAGTAATAATAATGTTACAAATCCGTTTTCATTTTCTAATTTTATATCTTTTATATTACTTGCCTTAGGTATTTCCTCATTATTTTCTACAGATGTCAGTAACCAACCTAATGCTGCATCTTCTGCCATTTGAATTGCTTCTTCAATTGTATCACCTTGTGTACAACACCCCAATAAATCTGGAAATTGTACACTAAATCCACCATCATCTTCTTTATAAAAACATGCAGGATAAACTATTTTCATCAACCTTCCTCCTTAATACCAGCTTGTTTTAATATTGCATTTAAAGTTCCTTTCTTTACATCTCCTCTATGTTTTGGTATTGTTACTTTTCCGTGGTTTTATTCTGTGCTTATATTGTATATGAGAGCCAACAGAATCATAGTAATACCATCCATCTCTTTTTAGCATTTTTTCTAATTCAACAAATGTCATATTTTTCCTTTCTAAATAATAACACGTACAATGCGTATTGTCAATATTTTCTTTTTTATTTGGGAATTTTTTAAGATTTAAAATTAAAATGATTTAAATTATCGTTCAAAATAACATAATTAAATTTTCTTACACTTTCCAGTGCATTGCGTCTTATTTACTTGAAAGTGTAAGTATTGTTAAAAAACTATTGGTTTCTTTCCTTCTCTAGTGGAACTACTTTCAATGTATAGCCCATAGAATATAACATTTTCATTAATGTACTAACCATTGGAGAGTTAGTTCCATTTTCTATTCTAGCTATTGCAGGTTGTTTTATACCACTTATATCACTTAACTGTTGTTGAGTGAGATTTTTTTCTTTTCTTGCTTTAATAACAGCTTGAATGATTTCTTCTTCTACTCTAATCTCTTCTTCTTGTTCCTTAGTAAGTTTTAAATTTTCTCTTACTTCTTTCCAAGTTAAATCTTTCTTAATCATTTAAATCATTCCTTTCCTTGTATTCCTTTAGTAATCTCTTTGCTTTTTCAATTTCCCTCTGTGGTGTTTTCTGAGTTTGTTTCATAAAATAGTTTAATAATATAAATGTATCTTTATTAATACATGAAAAAAATATTCTATCTCTTAAAGGCCTTAGTTCCCATATATCTGATTCAAGATATTTAATATATGGCTCACCTAGTTTCAGTCCATTTTCAGATAGTTGATCTATATATGCAACAATTTTATTTAGTTTTATTCGTTTATTCTTATTTTTGCTCTGTCTTTGTAATTCATTAATATAATTTTCTAATTCACTTATTTCTTTTTCATTTTTGTAAAAAATAATTTTATACATTTAGTCTACCTTTCACATTGCACAATTTCATTATAACATATTTGTTATAATAATGTCAATTATATTTAGATTTTAATATAGGAAATTTTTAAGATTTAAAATTAAAATGATTTAAATTATGAATATATAATATAACTATTAATAAGTATCGTCAAGAAAAATCGTTCGACATAATTTTACAAAAAGTAAAAGAGAAATGCCTTAACATTTCTCTTCAATTTTTTTATCACTCTTTAATGCTCTATATATTGAAATTATTATCAAAACAGCTAATATTCCTGTTAGAACTCCTAAACTATCTATTCCAACATCTACTATGCTTGGACCTCTGCCTGGCACAAAACTTTGGTGAAACTCGTCTGATGCTGCATATAGAACTCCAACTAGCATACTTATAATCCACTTTTTGTACAGTCTAATATCAAAGGTACTCATAAATGCCATTATCCATACACCAACTAATGCATATATAGAAAAATGTGCTAATTTTCTAATTATTGGATTACCATGTTCTACCATCTTTATTTTTATTTCTTCACTTAGTCCTTTAGTATATGGAAAAACATCTATTATCTTTCTTAGTACTCCATTACTTATGTCATCAGACTCTTCTGCTATTTGTGAAGAAAATTTAAAAATAGTTGCAAATGTAGTTAATAATAGTAGCATAAATATAGTTCTTATAATTATTATTTTCATATTGATTATTCACCTAAAACTTTATCTATTTTATCTTTAGCATCATTTACAGATGTAGATGATGGTACCATTACATATAAAGGTGTACTACCCATTGAGTATGTTGATGAACTTGCTCCTGTACCAGTAAGTGAATTTGTTTTTACAGACCAAGATGACATATTATTTATTTGATCTTTTACTAATGCACTAATATCATCTTGTGCAATATTAGTTTGGAAACTTCCTTTTAGTGCCTCAAGAATGTCTGTATATTTGGTTAATAATGTAGTACTATTTAATACTTTTTTTATAACGGCTTCAATAACATGTTGCTGATTTTTAACTCTCTGATTATCTCCTTCCGCAAAGGAATATCTTTCTCTGCTAAATACTAATGCTGCTGCTCCATTTATATGATTATATCCTTTTTTAAAGTTATATCCATCTCTTGAAAAATCATAATCTGAATATACCTCAATTCCACCTAATTTATCAACTAGTTTAATTACTGTTGTAAAGTTAACTCTCACATAATAGTTTATATCAGTATCTAGTAAATCTTCTACTGTTTTAACAGTCTCATTTACACCATATATTCCAGAATGTGTTAGTTTATCTTTTGCTCCATAACTATGAAGTGTAACATAATAATCTCTTGGAATTGATGTTAAAAGTACTTCGTGTGTTTCTGTGTTTACTGTTGCAAGTATATTGGCATCACTTCTTGATACATTACTTATATTTCCAGATGTATCTATTCCACTGATATATACATTAAATTTTCCACTTTTAATACTATACTTTGATGCTGTATTATCTGTCTTTGTGCTAGTTTGTAATTCATGTTTTTCAGTATATATTATTTTAGTATCTGTTTTAAAATCTTTAATCTCTTCTGAAATCATATTGTATTGAGTTGAACTTACTAAAATAACATCTATATTTTTTTGTATTAAATCATTTCCTATATCTGTTAAGTTATTTTTACTGTTAAATGTAATACTTACTTTATTTGCTATTTTACTTTTTACATCATCTGCTACTTGGAACATATACACATCTTTATTAGCTATATCTTCTATTTTTGAATAACTGCTTTCTTTCCTCACAACAATATAATAATCTTCTGTCTCAGCAAATTCTTTTAATACTTCTCCCAAGAAGTTGCTAGTTGCTAGTACATATCTTGTAACATAAATATATATCCCTGATACAAGTAAAACTATTATAAAACAAAGTACTGTCAATTTATAAGTTCTATGTTTTTTTATTAATCCTACTACCATTGCTAATGTAAACACTATTTCTGCAATTGTAAATATAGCAATTACCCATCCTGGTAACATATTCATTTTCAATATAGAAATATAAAAAATTATTGTAATTACAACATAGGCAAATGCTATTAGTTTAAAAGATGTTCCCAATGCTTTGTTATCTTTTCTTCTTTTCTTACTTGTAGCTGCGTTCTCTGTTTTCATTCTTTTACCTTGTGACATTGATTTTCCTCCTTTAATTTTATATTTGTATACATAAGTGGTATCGTTATAAAATATATCATAGATATTGTATCAACATATCCAATTGATAATCTGCATGTAGTTTCAAAACAAGATATTACCAAAAATACAATTGTTGATATTAACATTATGTTTTTTTGCTTTTTATCTATAGCACTATCATTTATTTTCTTTATAAACTTAACTATAAAATAGATTAAATAAATTAAACCCATTATTCCATATGTTACCAAGGTTTCTATATAAACATTATGAAATTGTTCTAACCTAGAATTATATATTATATTATTTAGTTTTATTGCTTTAAATCTTCCTAAACCTGTAAATATATTATTTTTTACCATGTCAATGCCATTTAGCCATATCTTAACTCTACCAGATTCTGTATTTATTGTATATGTTCTAATAAATAATTTATCTATAGTTTCCATTACAGATGGAATAAATATAATTATTACTGATATTAAGATTAAAATACCTAACATAATAAATAACACAAGCTTTTTTTGACCTTTGTTCATTTTTTGTAATATCCTTTTGGCATTAAAACATAAATATAATATATGTACTAAAAGCATTGCTATTATCGCATTTCTGGACATTGTTAAAATTAAACTAATTATAAAAACAACATGCAATAATATATATGCCTTTTTTCTAGTATTCTCAATAATATATAAATTAGATATTAACATTATAATTAAGAATATCCCATATTGGTTTCTGTTTCCCAAAAATGATCTCAAGTTCAACTCATATGAATTTTGAATACTAAATATATTTATTATTGATTCAAAGTTTACAATAAAATTATAAATACACGATACAACTCCTATGAGTACCATCTTTCTCATAAAACCAATAAATTGTTCATTGGTAAGTTCAAACTTAGATGCCATACAAATAAATATATATATATTTATTCCCACTGATAGGATATTTGCAATGTCCTTTATTTCAATATTTCCAAAATTCATAATATTAACAACTTGTGTAATAACTTGCAATATAAAGAATATTATAATACTTATTACCATTTTTTTAGAAGTGTTTTTTATTTTATCCTTAATACCAAACAACATAATTAGTGTTTGAATTCCATATGCACATATTGTTAATACCGTATATATTTTATTGGGTATATTAAAAATCCCTAGTAGCGCTATTGGTATTATATTTATAACAATACATGTAAACAAATAATTTAATATATTTTTGTCATTTTGTTCCATTATTTTCTCCCTTTTTAGTAGCTTTGTTTAGAATAAATATAAACATTATCCATAGACTTATATGAGCAATTGCAGTTGCATACGCAAACCCTATTATACCAAATGAATAACTCATTAGTGTAGCACTTATCAATAGTACAATAATATATAAAATATATGATGTTACTAATTTTTTACTTTCTATATATTTCATTAAAATAGCCTTAACAACAGATGTCACAGTTCCAAATGCTGCACTTATACATATTGGTAATATTAATTTTATAGAATCATTTAAATATTGAGGATACAATAACTTAACCGCCAAATATGTAAGTGGCATACTTATAAAAAATACTATTATAAGCACTGGAATGTTGGCTTTTATAGTTGTTGAAGTAACCTTATTTTTAAAATTTTCATCGTCACCTTTTAGCCATGATAGTATAACCCCATGTAGTGGATTGGTAATTAGATTTAGTATTTTTGACATTGAAGATGTTGCGTAATACACATTTACTGCATTATCTCCTAATATTGGATAAATAATAATCTTATCAAAATATGTAGTCATATTTATTAAGAACGATATAAAACCAAAGCTTATAAATTTAGTCCATATTTCTTTATTTTTTTTCGTTTTTGATATTCCAGTCTTAATAACATCTGTTTTCAACATATCAAAAATCAAGCATATTACTTCTGCTAATAGCATCGGAATTGCTATTAACTTCACTTTATATGTTACAGCTAATCCAATAGCAGTTCCTATCAGATATAACATGTTTTGTATTACTATTTTCTTAAAATCTTTATTAGCTCTAAAATGTGCTGCAGAATATAGTCTGGTATTTCCTAATAATATTGTTATTGTTAACATTATTATCTCTATTACGCTAAATTTTAATATGCACAGCGTTACTATGGATACTAATATAATTAAAGGAAATAATTGCAATAAAATTCTATTGTAATCAGATTTTTCTCTTATTTCATCTTTTTTTACTTGCTTTACTATTCCCAGTTCGCTTCCTAATACATTTGTAATTATCGCAAATATGGATATATATAACACTGTTTTTGCAAAATCTTCATCTGGTAAAATCTTCGCCATAATAGGCATAAGTAAAATTTGTTGAGTTAATATATAAATTCCAAATCCTAGTGTATTAAAAAATAAATCCTTTATTAAATTCTTAAATTTTTTTAACTTTTCTATCATTAATCTTCCACCAATTCTACGATTTTCTCATATGTCTTACTTCTATTAAATTTTTCTTCAGCAAGTTTTCTATTATTATTTCCATATTCTTTCCTTAATTTTTCATCACTGCATAATATCTTAATTTTTTCTGCTAAATCATTTGCATTATTATTTTCACAATTAAATCCTATTTTATAATTTTCCACCAAATTCCTATATTCTTCACATTCCTGAGTATTAATCACAGGTAATCCTGCCGCTGCATAGTCTGCTACTTTATTTATAATACTTCCTGCAGATTTTGCCTTTATTGGATTTATAGCTATATCACAAGCACACAAAATTCCAGTCATTTTTTCATATTCAAGTCTACCTAAAAATTCCGCATTTACATTTTTCTCTCTTGCATAATCTTCAAATTCACTTTTTAATGGCCCATCACCCATAACTATAAATTTTATATTTTGCATATTTAATATGTTTAGTGCTTCTATAGTACATTTTAAATCGTAACTATGTCCAAGTGTACCAATATATACTATTCTTATTTTTTCATCTTTAAATTCAACTTCGTTTTCTTTTTTACATTTATCAAAATTGTCTAAATTTGTGCCTAAATACACACTTAATTTATCTTTATATTTTTTATTTACTTTTTCTGCTCTATTCACATAAGTTTCCGAAACCGCTATTATATCATCAGCCGATTTATATACATTATCAGCCATTTTCTTTAATGGATAAAATATAATATTACTAATAATTGGAATATGAAATACCATTTTAAATGCTTCTGGCCACAAATCTTGAATATCAATTACAAACTTGATATTATTTGCTTTTGCATATTGTGCTGCTGCTTTTGGAACAGATAAAGATGGAATTGCACAATATATAATATCCGGCTTATTTTCCAAACTTTCCAAATATTTTTTAATATTTTTCCCTAATATATGATGACTATAAAACCTTTTTAAAGATACATTCTTTTTATACCCTGGTTCATATATATTAGTTAATTTATATGGTAAAGCCTCTACTTTATCTTTTTCCAATTTTTTCTGACACTTTTGTGCATGACTATATGATGATGTTATTACCTCAACTTTATGTCCTCTTTCTGCTAATAGATTAGCTAAATATGTGAATCTATTATTTCCTCCTTGCCATGGCATTATACTAATGAAATTAGCAATTATAAGTATATTTTTCATCTATATTTCCTTCCTATATGCTGGAAAAAAATCGATTTTTTCCGGATCAATATGTTTTTCTTCACACAATTTATTATATATTTTTTCGTTCCATATTTTTTTGCCAATATAAAAATCAAACTCCGTATTTCTGGCAAAGTTCTTTTTAAATAAATATAAGCTATCTTCTAATGAGTTACTTCTCCCTCCACCATGATGAATTAATTTATAGCCATGTTCTTTTGCCCACAATGTTGCACCATATCTAAGCATATATGCTGGTGATAAATACAAATATTCTGTTAATGTTCCAGATAAATGAATATGTAATATTTGGTTATATATAAAATATAACCCCATTGCTATTGTTTTGCCCTCATATATTGCTTCAACTGTAAGAATATTTTGAGGAAAATATTGTAAAATTTTATTAAAATATTCATCCTTAAAGTAGTAATAATCTGTAGCATTATTTCTTTTCATTGTTGAATAGTAAATTTCCTTGAATTTGCTTATATCTTTTGGAGCTTCCGTAACTACAACTGTAATTCCTTTGTTTTTACATTGTCTTATATTTTTTCTACAACTTTTACTAAATTCCTCTTGGATTGGATCATTGTATTTTTCTAAGTTGGTTCCTAATGTCTTTCTCATATAAACAACGTCATAAATTTTCTTGAAATCTAAAGCATTATTAATTATAGGATGAAATCTTACAAATTCTGATACAATATTGTTTTTTTCACAATATCTCTTAAATGCCTCGTTATAATTTTGAAGTAGTATTTCTTTGTTTTTAGATTCTTCAATAATTGGACCTCCATATCCATATGGTGTTACTATATCATAATAGTCTTGTATCATTGGTATATTTCTTTTTATAAATTGATTACTAACTACTCCATTTTCGTCCTCATATTTAAAAATCTCTGCTTTACCATTCTCAGTATTCTCATATAATTTACCATAATTTTCATCAAAATATAAATCTTTATTCATTTCTAGCTCCTTATCCTAATTAGCGTTATATACTCTTCAATTTGTTTTTCATTGTATCTTTGATCACATATCAAAGATAATTCCTTATTGTATATTTCTTTCATCTTATTTTCTTTAACTATTTCAGGTATTGGCCAATGATTTGGACAATAAACTTTATTTTTTATTAAATATTCTTTTATCTCATTTCTTTTTGTATTTTCCATAAAGATTGGGACAAAAATTGGACAATCTATTTCTAAATCGATGTCTCTTAAATATCTAATTGATTGTTGTTTTTTCAAATAGTTATATATAATTTTTACATTTCTTCTTCTTTTTTTAATAATATCTCTTATGTCTATATTTCTTAGTATATTATATGATTCTTCATCAATTTTAAAGTTTTTATAATTTTCTTTTAAAATTTTATTTGCAGCAGAAAATTTATCAAGAAAATTATCCTTTACATTTTGTTTGTTTATATTTTGTTTAATATATTCTCCTTTTTCCAACATAGCCTGTCTTTTTTTATTAACATATTCTGCATTAGTTTTATTGTATATATGTTTATTTTTAATTTTGCTCAAACAAATTCCACCACTAATTATTGGAAACCATTTTCTTAAGCTTGCAACCACAAAATCCGATTCTTCACTATATGCTCTTGTAGATAAAATACTATGCGTACTATCTTCTATCACATATACACCCTTTCTCTTAAATTCGATTATATATTTTTTCATGTTGTACTTCGAAAAACCAAAATAATTCATTGCAAAGAAAATATCACATTTTTTATTCAAGTCAATATCGAATTTCAATTCTCCGGTTTTCTTCAGTAACAGCATAAAATTCTATTTTAATATTTCTTTCTTGAAAAGGTAATAACATTGATTCACAACAGTATGATGGAAAATATACTTTTTCTATTTTTTTTATATTTTCTATAATCTGTAAGGCATAATCTATTGCCGTTCTACCAGATAAAAACAAATTTTCACTTTTTATAAATTCCGACTCATATTCAATTTTATTCTTATCTTCTAGCCAAAATTCACTTCCTATTTCCATTCATATCCTCACTCTAATAAAATACTATCTAGTATATATTCTTATTGATCTTGCTATAGTTCCTTCTTTTCTTTTAAATATTCTTCTCTTAATATTGATACCATTATTACATCATGATATTTGTTATCTTTAAACACCGATTTTCTAGCAATTCCTTCTATAGTCCATCCACATTTTTTATATAATTTTTTAGATGGTTCATTATATTCTAGAATATTTGCATATAATCTATTTAATTGTAACTCTTCAAAGGCATATTTCATAATTGTAAATACTGTATCTGTACCATATCCTTTTCCTCTCATATTTGAATTAGCAAGTTTTATTCCTTGAGATGCAGTTCTGTTTTTCCAATCTATATTTTTTAATATTGCAAGTCCAATTTTTTGTCCATCTGCTTCTATAATATATTTCAAATTTTGTAAGTCATTTCTCTGTTTTTCATACCATTGCATTTGCATTTCTAATGATACTGGAAAGCTCCATCCAACAACTAATTTTTCAAGTTCGGGATCATTTATCATTTCTTTTAAGAACTCCTGATCTTCCCTTTCAATCGCTCTTAATATAACTTTTTCTCCTTTAAGAATCATTCCTTTTTCCTCCATTTTTTCTATATTCATCAAAATCTATAACTTTTCCCGTTCCTCTCACAGCTACATCTTGACTCTTAAGTACTTTTCCTATTGTTTTTAGTATAATAATACTATCACCCTTAAATGTAATCTTGTTGACATATTGTATATCATAATTAAATCTCTCTTCCCATGAAAGATTATTTCTTCCATTTATTTGAGCTAAACCTGTTAGCCCAGGTCTCACATCATGTCTATGTTTCTCAAATTCATTATAATATGGCAAGTAGCAAACTGCCAATGGTCTTGGTCCTACAATGCTCATATCACCTTTTATAATATTTACAAGTTCTGGTAATTCATCTAAGCTTGTACTTCTAAGTATTTTTCCAAATCTAGTCAAACGTTGTTCATCTGGTAGCAGATTACCATTTTCATCTTTATCATCTGTCATTGTTCTAAATTTGTATAAAGTAAATATTTTCTCATCTTTTCCTGGTCTTTGTTGTTTGAAAATAGCTGGTTTTCCTAGTTTTACTCTTACTAATGTATATATAATAAGCATTAATGGCATTAATATTATAAATGCCATTATACTTAGCACTAGGTCTAAAAATCTCTTCATGAATTTTTTATACATCTTGCAATCTCCTAAAATAATTCTTTAATAATTCTTATTACTTCTTGTTGTTCTTCTTTAGTCATTTTTGTATCACTTGGTAAACATACTCCTCTTGCAAATATATCCTCTGATATAGGTTTTTCTTCTACTTTTATAAAGTCAAATTTCTCAAATACCGGTTGAATATGCATTGGTTTCCAAATTGGTCTTGATTCTATATTTTCTTTGTCTAATGCTTCCATAACATTTAATGGTGTAACTTTTGAGCCTTCTTTTAATAGCATTGTAGATAACCAATAATTTGGTTTTGTATCTGCTGGTACTGGTTTCATCTCTATTTCTTGTATATCTTTAAATGCTTCTTTATATGTTTCATATATTTCTTTCTTTTTAGCTAATCTGTCATTTAAAACTTTTAATTGTCCTCTTCCTATTCCTGCAACTATATTGCTCATTCTATAATTATAGCCTATTTCCGAATGTTGGTAATAACGTGCTTTATCTCTTGACTGTGTTGCCCAAAAACGTACTTTTTGTATTCTTTCTTCATCATCAGATACAAGCATACCTCCACCACTTGTTGTAATTATTTTGTTACCATTAAACGAGAAAATTCCATATTTTCCAAATGTTCCTGTTTGTTTTCCTTTATATGTTGCTCCTAAGCTTTCAGCTGCATCTTCTACTAATGGTACATTATGTTCATTGCATATTTTCATTATTTCATCCATTTTAGCAGGTGTTCCATACAAGTGTACTATAACTACAGCTTTTGGATTTGGATATTTTTCAAAAGCTTTTTTTAGTGCTTCTGGGTCCATATTCCATGTTTCTCTATCACAGTCAATAAAAACTGGAGTTGCATTTTGATATATAATTGGGTTAGCAGTTGCAGAAAATGTAAGAGTTGAACAAAATACAATGTCTCCTTCTTTTACATCTAAAGCTTTTAGTGCCATATGAATAGCAGCAGTTCCTGCTGATAATGCAGCTCCATATTTTGCTCCAACATAATGAGCTAATTCTTCTTCAAACTTGTTTACATTTTCTCCTAGTGGAGCTATCCAGTTTGTATCAAAAGCCTCTTTTATATATTCTTTTTCATATCCCTCTTCAGACATGTGAGGTGATGCTAAAAAAATTCTTTTTTCCATTTTTATTTTTCCTTTCCTTTGTTATTTACCTCTTCTGGTTCTTTAAATGTTGGCACTATTTCTTTGATATATCTTTTTACTTCACTATTTTCGTCTTTTTCAAGTTTTAGTAGTTCTTTTAGCTTCTCTAATTTTTCTTCAAGCTCTTCCATTGTAATGCTCATTGGTTCTGTTATAAATATTTTATTGTGTTTTGTTGATGTTAAGCCTTCTTCTGACATCAATATTTCCTCATACAACTTTTCTCCTGGTCTTAGCCCTGTAATTTCTATTGGTATGTCTACATTTGGCTCATAGCCTAACAATTTTATTAAACTAACTGCCAAATCATATATTTTTACAGGTTCCCCCATATCTAGTACAAATATTTCTCCACCTTTTGCATATGTAACTGCTTGTAATATAAGCTGTACTGCTTCTGGTATTGTCATGAAAAATCTTGTAATGTCTTTATGAGTTACAGTAACTGGTCCGCCTCTTTCAATTTGTTTTTTGAACAATGGTATAACTGAACCATTGCTTCCTAATACATTTCCAAATCTAACTGCTGCATATTCTGTATTACTTACTTTGTTTTTAGCTTGTACTATCATTTCACAGACTCTTTTACTTGCTCCCATTATGTTTGTTGGGTTTACTGCTTTATCTGTTGAGATTAGTACAAATTTTTCTACTCCATATTCATCTGCACAGTTTACTACATTATATGTTCCAAACACATTGTTCTTAATTGCTTCTAATGGGCTTTTTTCCATTAGTGGTACATGCTTATGTGCTGCTGCATGAAATACTATCTCAGGTTTGTATGTTTCAAAAACATTGTTTAGTCTTGCTTTATCTCTTACACTTGCTACAATTGCTTCTAGATTTAGTTTTGGATATTCAGCTCTTAATTCCATTTCTATATCATATAAATTGTTTTCATATATGTCTAATATTACTAATCTTTTAGGATCATATTTAACAATTTGTCTACATAGTTCTGAACCTATTGAACCTCCTCCACCTGTTACTAATACAGTCTTATTTTTTATTAATGAATTGATATTTTTATTATCTAAATGTACTGGTTCTCTTCCTAGTAAATCTTCTATTTGTACATCTCTTAGGCTATTCATAGCTCCATGTTTTGTAATTACTTCTTCTGTTGTTGGAAGTACTCTTGTTTTTACACCAGTTTCTTGACATATTTCTAATATTTTTCTTCTTGAAATTGCATCTATTTTATTTATTGCAAAAAATATTAAATCCACGTTTTTTTCTTTGGCTATTTTGGGTATGTCATATCTTGTTCCTAATACTTTAACTCCTAAAATATAATGATTTATTTTGCTTATATCATCATCTATAATTCCTACAATATTGTATTTATCTCGCATATTGTTTTTTATTGCTATAATAATTTCTCTAGCTCCCATTCCAGCACCAATTATAAGTAAATTATTTGCTTTATTGTCTTGGTTTTTATTTATTTTTTCATATTTCGACATTTTTCTTGCAGCTATAGATCTTCCTAATAATCTATACATTACAAATGTACCTGCAGTTAAAATACCTGATAAAACATTTACTCTTAAATTGATATATTCTAAATTAAATCCTTTATCAATAAGTGTTAGTATTACTACTGAAAGTGATGCACTTATTATATATTTCACATAGTCTTTTCCAACTTCGTATCTTATCATGTTTTGATACATACGAAAACAATTTAAAAATATTTGATAGACAATAACGACTATTACCATATCTATCATAAAGTTCTGCAAATTATTTATCTTAGTATTTAAAAATAACATTGCTACTACATAACAGCATATTATTACCATTATGTCTATTAAAATCAAAAGAATATTTTTATTTTTTTTAAGTAATTCTTTCATATTATCCCCTTAAATATCTATAAAATTTTACATTTATCATTCTATAATACTCTTCTATAAAAAGCAACCCTTTAACGACATTTTTCTAGCTAATTTGCATGAAAAAGCACCTACAATTTTTTAAGTTGTAAGTGCTATTTTTTAATTATTTTTTTCTATATAATTCCAAGAATCTCTGCACATATCTTCTAGGCTTTTTTCAGCTTTCCATCCTAATTCTTTTTCAGCTTTTTCTGGATTTGCATAACATGTTGCTATATCTCCAGGTCTTCTTTCAGTAATTCTATATTTTACTGTTTTACCTGTCGCTTTTTCAAATGCTTTAACAACATCTAATACACTGTATCCTATTCCTGTTCCTAAATTATAAATATACAATCCCTTTTGTTCTTTTTCTAATTTTTCTAGTGCATTTACATGTCCTTTTGCTAAATCTACTACATGTATATAATCTCTAACTCCTGTTCCATCTGGTGTATTATAATCATTTCCAAATACTGATAATTGCTCTAGTTGTCCACTTGCTACTCTTACTATATATGGCATTAGGTTATTTGGTATTCCATTTGGTTCTTCTCCTATTAATCCACTTTCATGCGAGCCAACTGGGTTGAAATATCTTAGTATGCAAATGTCCCAGTTATTGTCTGATTTATATACATCTTCTAGTATTTTTTCAATAAATAGTTTCGTTGTTCCATATGGATTAGTTGTTCCGCCAACTTTACATTCTTCCGTTATAGGAACCACTTCTGGATCTCCATACACTGTTGCTGATGAGCTGAATATAAACTTTTTACAATCATATTCTTTCATTACATCTAAAAGAGTTAGTGCTCCACATATATTGTTTGTATAATATTCTATTGGTTTTCTTACTGATTCCCCAACCGCTTTATAACCAGCAAAATTAATTACAGCTTCTATATTATTTTCTTTAAAAACCTTTTCTACTTCTCCTTTATTTGTATAGTCTAATTCATAAAATTTAAAATCTTTTCCTGTTATTTGTTTTATTTTATCTAATACTTCTGGTTTACTATTTGAAAAATTATCAAGTATGACTATTTCTTTTCCTTTTTTCAATAATTCAACTGCTGTATGACTTCCAATATATCCTGCTCCTCCTGGTAATAGAATTGCCATTTTAGTTCTCCTCCTTTTTATTTAAAATAATTTGTTTTACTTCTTCTTTTACTTGTTCAATTGATAAACTTGTTGTATCTATTACTATTGCATCATCAGCTATTTTTAAAGCTCCTACTGGTCTTGTCATGTCATAATGGTCTCGATTTTTTATAGACTCTAGTACTTCTTCATAAGTCATATCGATGCCTTTTTCTTGATTTTGTTTAAATCTTCTATTTGCTCTTTCTTCTGCAGTAGCATCTAAATATATTTTAACATTAGCATTTGGAAATACTACTGTAGTAATATCTCTTCCTTCCATTATTACATCTTTGTTTTCTGCCATTTTTCTTTGTAGATCAACCATTATTTCTCTAACTTCTATAATTGAAGATATTGGTGCAACAAATCCTGATACTTCTTTACTTCTTATTTGATCACTTACATTTTCTCCGTCTAAATATATTTGTAATGTACCTTTATCATCTTTCATTTCAATTTTTATATTTTTAGCTATTTTTATGATTTCTTCTTTTTTTTCAATAGTTGTTATATTATTTCTTAAACAAGTTAGTGCTATACACCTATACATTGCTCCTGTATCAATATTTAATAGTCCTAATTCATTTGCTATTAATTTTGTAATAGTTCCTTTTCCTGTTCCTGATGGTCCATCAATTGCTACTATAAATGACATATCATTTCCTCCAATTTTTTAAATTATTCTTCTTTTTTCTCTTTTTCTGGTACATATACAGCTTTCGCAACAATTGTAATATCTTTTACACTCATTGTTGTTAGCCTTTCTATTTCTTTCCTTATTTTATCTTTGAATTCTCTTAAAGCTGTTAATATATTAAATCCAAAGTTTATTGAAACTTCCATATATATAATTGGTCCTTCTGGTGTGCTTTCAACTCTTGTTCTCATAACTTTATGTATTGCATCAGAACGTTTTGCCAAGTATTCAGCAATTTGTCTAAACACTGAATCTGATATTGTAAATTTTCCCATATAGCTGAATGTTGGTCTTATTATAGATTTTTCAGCTATATATGGATCATTTCCTTTTCCTTTAAATTTAAATATTTGAAGTGGATCTAGTATATATCCTGAAAAGTCTTTTTTTATTTCAAAAGTTGGTACTGGAATTACGTGTTTTCCTTGTGTTGTACGTATTCTTCTTGCTTCTTCCATTTCAGCTTCTGTAGCAACATCTTGAATATATATTCTTTTACAAGGCTTTGGAATACCTAGGTTTTCTGTAATTTTATCAATCATTCCATCAGAAGTACCCAGAATCAATATAGACTCTGGTTTATACTTTCTTATTGCTTTTCTCATTTCATTTCTGTCTTTTTCATTTATAAATATTGCTTTTTTTACAGTTTCTACTTTTGTTGGAGCTTTTTTGGCAGATGTTCCTGCAACAACATTATTTTCAGAAACAAGTAAGCCATCATCAATAATGTATTTTACATTATTTTCTTTTGCTACCATTTGTGCTCTATAGCTTTTTCCTGTACCTGATGGACCAACAAAAGAATATACTTTTATATCATCAGTTGAATTTAAATTATTAAATAATTGCAATGTCTTTCTCCTTTTAAATATCTTTTTCAATTAAGCAAATTGAATAATTATATTTATGATATTCTGTATAGAAAATATCTTGTTTTACAAGCTTTATTTTATCTCCATATTCTTCTTTAAATTTTTCGTATATGCTATAATTGTCAGAATCTACTAGCCATATTCTCCCTTTATAGTCTTCAAAAACATCAAGACTATTTGTATATATCATTTCTTTTCCAAATGCTCTATATGCTGGCTCTACATTCCAGTTATCATAGTCATAAAAACAATTTGGTACATTTTCAAACTGCATGCTTATTGCAAATCCACTACCTCTGTTGCCAAATAATATCATATCGCCTTGTTGTAAATCTTGTTTTACATATTCTATTGGCAATTTATTATTTTCAGCATAGTTCATTTTAATTACATTTAAGTTAACAAATACTGCTGTTAAAAATGTAATAGCACAAACTATTATTGTTAATATTTTTTGCTTGTCTTTTGCCATAAAGAAAGCCATGAAAAATATAAACAATCCTGTTAAATTTAAAAAGTAACGTGGATAAAATATTGGTGCCTCAATAGACACTATAGCCATTACTGAAAATACTATTAAGTAAACTCCTATTGCTAGTTTACCTGCTAATTTTTCGCCTTTATTTATTATAATACAATAAATACAATATGCCAATAATATTAACCCTAATGTTATTGATACCCATTGTGGTGCACACATTGTATCTAAGTCACCTGTAAATTGAAAACAAAATGTTTGTATTAATGTTTCAATTGATAGTTTTGGAATCCAGAATCCTTTTGCAACTCCAAATATTTGCTTTATTAAGCATAGTAGCCATGGTATGTACAATACTATTTGTGCTATCGCTGAAATAGTAAAGCATTTTAATTCTTTTGTATAACTTTTTTGTTTTAATCCTTTTTTTAATAAGTATATGAATAATATTAAATTTATTACACCTGCTGTTGCTAAAGCATAGTAATGAATGTAAGCTGATGCTAAGCTAAATATTGCAAATATAATCCAATTTTTAGTACTAGAATTTTTATATATTCTATATGCATATATTGCCATTAATGTTACAAATAACATTGCCCATGTATACATTCTAATTTCACCTGAATAAACTGAGGCTATTGGTAAAAAGAATGTGAAAAATGAAAATAATATACCTTCTTTTTCTCCAAAGTCTTTTCTTATATGTGTATACCCTAAAATTCCTAATATTGCTAATGGAATTACCGAAATTATTCTGTATAAATATAAGTTTGTTCCAAATATTAAATAAATTATATGTAATATCCAATAATACAATATAGGGTGAACATCATTACTTCCAATGTTCCAAATATCTATAAAGCTTTTATTTGCCATTCCTACCGAATAACTTTCATCAAACCATAAGTTACTATGAAATACTGGTATTGATATAAATATTATTCCTAATATAATTATTGCAATGTGTAAGTACTTTGTTTTCTTCATTTATTTTCTCTCCTTTTGAAGCAAATTATATCACTGTTATTTTGGGTTGTCTATACTATTCAAATCACTTTTAATACGAATTGAAAGAATTCAACAATACTTAACTAAATAAAGTACCATATAATATGTAAATACTTCACATATTATGTGATACTCTATAATTTTATTTATTTTCTTTTTAATTCTTCAATTTCTTCCTTTGTTAATCCCGTAATTTCTTTGATATCTGACTCTTTTATTCCCTTTTTTAACATGTTTTTTGCTATTTGTAATTCTTTTTCTTTTGACCCTTTTTCAACTCCATCATTTACACCTTTTTCATATATTGCATGTTCATCTCTTATAGCTTTTTCTCTTAGTTCAATTATTCTTTGCATTTTTTCGTCTTCACTTATTTTGTTTAACTTTTCAACTGCATCTTTCAAATTTTCATTTTCTTCCATTTTTAGTGTCACCCTCTCACTTTCTGGATTTTCTAAAAATATTAACCAATCTAACAATTGATCTTTTTCATTTTCTCTACCCTTTATCTTTGACAATTCAATTATATCAAGCTCCAATTTATCTGTCAATATTAACTTTTTAGCATAATTTGTCTCCATTATTTTCCACGTACTATGATATGTTACTTCTTCTAGACCTTTTATATTAAAATCTGCTATCAATATTACTATTGTTTTCTCTAGTTTATTATAATCCTCTCCCGCTTTTATTTGTTTTGTATAAATTTTTGACCAATAATATAGCATTCTTTCAATAATATTATTTTTGTCTATTAATTGCATTTCTATATTACATTTTTCTTTTCCATCTAATTCTGTTATTATATCAAGTACTCCTAATTTGTCACTTTTTAATTCTCGTCTTAATATCTATACTATTAATTAGCCTATTTTATTGCTTTTAATAAATTAATAAACTTTTATTTCTTATCATTTGTAGTGTCTCCGTTGCCACTTACTGGTATTGTATCACCTAAGTATGTTGGCTCTGGTTTTATTATACATTTAAAAAAGTCTTTGTCTCTTGCTAAAATTTCTCTTATTTCTCTTACAAATTGTCCTCTATATGTTCTTGGATCTGAAGAAACTCCATAAGCATCTATTCCTAATTTTTCCGCCACATACAATGCTCTATGTAAATGATATTTTTGAGTAATAATTACAACTTTTTTAGCTTCAAAAACCTCTTTTGCACGGTATAAGCTATCATAAGTTGAAAATCCAGCATGATCCATAAATATGTCTTCTGATTTCACACCCTTTTCAATTGCAAAGTCCTTCATTACATTTACTTCATCATATTCTTCTTTTCCATGGTCACCACTCATAATTATTTTTGAAGACGTACCATTATTGTATAATGCTATTCCTTGCAATAGCCTATCTTCTAGCATTGGGCTTGGTTTATTGCCCCATATTCCAGCTCCCAACACTAAAATACAATCTATGTCTTTTAATTCTTTTGCTTGTTCCTCTGTAATTATTTTATTTTTAGTCTTATTTACTATATAAAAATTTATTGATAACATCACTATTCCAGCAATTGCACATAATGTAATTGCTAAAATTATTAAAATTTTAAGCATGCTTTTCTCCTTTGATTTTTCCATAGCTTTACTCCTATTTTTGAATGTTTTTTGCCATTTTTTATTACTACAAATATAACATCAAAAAATGGCAAGAAAAGATTAACCTTTCTTGCCATAATTGTTAATTTTGAACTTCTTCAGTTTCTACATTTGATACTTCATGAATAGCAATTTTTCTAACATGGTCAATTTTTTCCCATGTAGTATCACGTTTAAATAAGCATTTAAAGTTTATAGCAATCCATGAACCTAAGAATAATGGATAACATAATAATCCTTTTATCATAGGTTTTATTGGTCTTTTATCTAGTAACATAATTAATACTGCTGTTCCTATTGGTAATAAGAAAGTTGGTATTACGTATCTTAACATATTTACAACTAAATCTGCTGTTGTCATGCCATTTCCTGAATACATAATAACGTTTATTGCTAATAAGACTAAGGTTAATACAAACATTGGTATACTTCCTATAATATATAGGAATCCATCAAAGTTCATTATAGTTTTATGCTCTTTGACAGCTACAGCCAATGGTTTAGTATATTCTTTTATACATTGCATGTGTCCAACTGTCCATCTTGTTCTTTGTTTCCAGCTTTGTTTAAATCCTAAAGGTTGTTCATCATAAACTACTGCATCTACAGCCCAACCTAATTTTTTACCTTTAATTATTCTTTTTAATGAAAACTCAATGTCTTCTGTTAAAGTTTTTGTAACCCATCCTTCTGGTTTTACAACATCAAATTTAACCATAAAGCCAGTACCATTAATTAATGGTGATAAACCTACATTGTATCTTGCTAAGTGATAAAAACGGTTCATTGTCCAGTAGAATATTGCATATCCTGCTGTAATCCAGTTATCTGTTGGATTTTTAATATCTCTATATCCTTGAACCACATCTTCACCTTGGCAAAGTTTTTTATTCATATTTTTTATAAAATCTTTGTCAACAATGTTATCTGCATCAAATATACAAAATGCATCATAAGGTGCGTTTTCATCAATTTTTTGTCTTAAAAACCAATTTAATGCATATCCTTTAGTTTTTTTACTTGGGTCAAATCTTTCATATACAATTGCTCCCGCATTTCTTGCAACTTCTGCTGTTTTATCTGTGCAGTTGTCAGCAATTACATATATATCAAGTAATTCTTTTGGATAGTTTTGCTTTTTTAAACTTTCTATTAGTTCTGTTACTACATTTTCCTCGTTGTGTGCAGGAATAATAGCCATAAAACGATGGTTTTTATTTACCAACATTGGTTTATCTTTTAACTTTACTAATGAGCATACACTTATTGCTAATTGATAAAACCAAAATATTGTTATAATCCACACTAATGCTTGTTGGATAATGTATAAGTACTCCATAATTTTCTCCTTTTTTTATGTTTATAAACTTATTATATATATCTTATTAAAAATATTCAACTATTATTAAAATTTTTAATTAAATCTTAATAATTATTCATTTTCTTTATGTTCTTCATTGTTACTGCTAGCTTCTAAGTCTTTCATATTTAAGTTAATTCTGCCTTGATTATCAATCTCTGAAACTTTAACAGTCACTTCATCTCCAACGCTTAGTACGTCTTCAACTTTTTCTACTCTTTTGTTTGATATTTTAGAAATGTGTAATAATCCTTCATTTCCTCCACCAATATCTATAAATGCTCCAAATGGCATTATTTTTGTTACTTTTCCATCATATATTCCGCCAACTTCAATAATTTTAGCAATGTCTAAAATCATATCCATAGCTTTTTTGCCACTCTCTGAATCATTAGCATATACACAAACTTTTCCGTCATCATTTATATCTATTTTAACTCCTGTTTCATCAATGATTTTATTAATCATTTTTCCTCCAGGTCCGATAACATCTTTTATTTTGTCAACACTTATATTTGCCATCATGATTTTTGGTGCATATTTAGAAACTTCTTTTCTTGGTTCATTAATAACTGGTAACATTATATTGTCTAAAATATAGTCTCTTGCTACTTTTGTTCTTTCAAAAGCTTCTTTAATTATATCATATGTTAGTCCATCTATTTTAATGTCAACTTGTATAGCAGTAATTCCGTCTTTAGTTCCACCAACTTTAAAGTCCATATCTCCAAAGAAGTCTTCTATTCCTTGAATATCTGTAAGCATAATATATCTGCTTGGATCATTTTTATCTGTAACTAATCCTGTCGAAATACCTGCTACTGGTTTTTTAATTGGTACACCTGCATCCATTAATGCTAATGTGCTTCCACAAATACTTGCTTGTGATGTTGAACCATTTGAAGATAATACTTCTGATACAACTCTTATTGCATAAGGGAATTCATCTTCTGAAGGTATAACTGGTACTAATGCTTTTTCAGCTAAAGCTCCATGTCCAATTTCTCTTCTTCCTGGTCCTCTTGATGGTCTTGCTTCACCAACACTATATGATGGGAAGTTATATTGGTGCATATATCTTTTTGATTCTTCTTCATCTAATCCATCTAATTCTTGTGCTTCGTTATTTGTTCCTAATGTTACTATAGACATTACTTGAGTTTGTCCTCTTGTAAATATTGCACTACCATGTACTCTTGGAAGTACTCCAACTTCACATGAAAGTGGTCTTATTTCATCTATTTTTCTTCCATCTGGACGTTTATGTTCTTCTAGAATCATTTCTCTTACACATGCTTTTTCTAAGTCATGAACACTGTCTGCAATATCTGTTTTCTTTTCTTCTGCTGATTCTTCTCCATATTTTTCAACAAAATATGCTGTAATATCTTCTGTGATTTTTTCAATATTTGCATCTCTTACAGTTTTATCTGTAGCTTGTACATCTTGATACATTCTATCTTTAAAGTTTGCTACTATTTCGTTATAAACTTCTGGATCTGTTGCAAATGATTTATATTCAAATTTTGGTTTTCCTATTTCTGCTTTGATGTCAGAAATAAAGTTACATATTTTTTTAATTTCTTCATGTGCTGTTTTAATCGCTTCAAGCATTGTATCATTTGGTATTTCATCAGCACCAGCTTCTATCATAGTAATTTTTTCAAGTGTTCCTGCTACTGTTAATGTTAATCTACTTTTTTCTCTTTGTTCTAATGTTGGGTTTATAACTATTTGATTGTCAACATATCCAACTGCTACTGCTGCTGTAGGTCCTCCAAATGGAATGTCTGATATAGAAAGTGCAGCTGATGCTCCAATCATAGCACATACTTCTGGGCTATTGTCTGGATCTACTGATAATACAGTTGCTACAACACATGTATCATTTCTAAAGTCCTTTGGAAATAATGGTCTTAAAGGTCTGTCAATTGCTCTTGATGTTAGTATAGCTTTGTCTGTTGGTTTTCCTTCTCTTTTTGTAAATCCTCCTGGTATTTTACCTACTGCATATAACTTTTCTTCATAATCTACTGATAATGGGAAAAAGTCTACTCCTTCTTTTGGTTCTTTTGCTGCTGTTACGTTTACCATAACAACTGTTTCTCCATAACGTACTACTACGCTACCATTTGCTAATTCTGCAATTTTTCCTGTTTCAATTGATAAATTTCTTCCTGCTAATTGTGTTTCGTATTTTTTAAACATAAATTTTTCTCCTTTTTTATTTTATTTATATTATAAGCAATATGAAAATTAGCGTAACCTCTATTATGTGCTATTATTTTTAGTAGCATATAATACAAGCTACTCTCTAATTTTAATTATTGCTTTTAATACCATTAATTATTGGATTTTAATATAATATTCGCAAAATTGGACGTTCGGCATGAAAGCAAAACGTCCAAATTGTAAATTATTTTCTTAATCCTAATTTTTCAACGATGTCTCTGTATCTTTGAACATCTTTTTTAGCTAAGTAGTTAAGTAAGTTTCTTCTTGCACCTACCATTTTTAAAAGTCCTCTTCTAGAATGATTGTCTTTTACATGAACTTTTAAATGAGCTGTTAATTCATTGATTCTTTCTGTTAAAAGAGCTATTTGAACTTCTGGAGAACCAGTATCTTTTTCATCTCTTTTATAAGTTTCAATAATTTCTTGTTTTCTTTCCTTTGTCATTTTATTTTCCTCCTATTATTAATTTGCCTTAAGCTGAGTTTTAGTTTGGAGTATTATCCCCTAAAACTAAGTAAAAGGTATTGAAAGTACCTGTAAACGGTACCTTTTATATGATAGCATATTTTGCCAATAAAATCAAGAGTTTTTAAAAAATAGTATTCATCTATAGTTGCAAATCTTTAGCATTGCTTATATAACATCTAACTTTATTCTTTTAATTGCTTCTATTGTTTCTTCATAACTTCCATAACCAGTTAATCTAAAATATCCTTCTCCGTTTGGACCAAATCCACTCCCTGGAAGTCCTACAATATTTTTGGTATTTAAAAGTTCATCAAAAAATTGCCAAGAGTTTTGTTTATTTGGTACTTTAACCCAAATGTATGGCGAATTTATGGCTCCGATAAGCATCAAATCCAGACTCCACTAATCCTTGTTTTATTATATTTGCATTATTCAAATAATACCTGATATTTTCTTTTATTTCATTTTGTGCATCATCTAAATATGTTGCTTCAGCTCCTCTTTGCGTAATATATGATACTCCATTAAATTTTGTATTTTGTCTTCTGGTCCATAATTTATTTATTTGTACTATTTCGTTTTTGCTATTATACCCATATAATTCTTTTGGAATCACAGTATATGCACACCTAATTCCCGTAAATCCTGCTAATTTTGAAAAACTTTTAAATTCAATTGCAACTTCTTTCGCTCCTTCAATTTCATAAATTGAATGTGGAATATTAGGGTCAGAAATATATGCTTCATAAGCTGAATCAAATAAAATAATTGCATGATTTTCTTTTGCATATTCAATCCATTCTTTTAGTTGTGCTTTTGTAAGTACTGCTCCTGTTGGGTTATTAGGATAGCATAAGTATATTAAATCAACTTTTGTTTTTGGAATTTCTGGTATGAAATTATTTTGGCTGTTAGATACCAAGTATATTATATTTTCATAGTTTGTTATATGAAAATCTCCGCTTCTTCCTGCAATAACATTTGTATCCAAATATGCCGGATACACAGGATCTTGAACTGCTACAATATTATTCACATCAAATATATCACTGATATTACATATATCCGAATTTATTCCATCTGATATAAAAATTTCATCTTTTTCAAATTCTATATTCTTAGTCAGATAATCATTTTTTATAATCTTTTCCTTTAAAAAGTCATACCCAGTTTCTGGCCCATATCCTCTAAAAGTTTCTTTTTCTTGCATTTCTTTGCAAGCATCTTGCATAGCTTTTACTACCGCTTTTGGAAGTGGTAAAGTTATATCTCCAATTCCTAGGTTAATTAACTTTTTTTCTGGATTCTTCTTTTTAAATTCATCTACTCTTTTTGCTACAGTCACAAATAAATAGTTATTTTGAAGATTTAAAAAATTGCTATTTATTTTACTCATTTATCCACTCTCCTTTAAATACTGTTACCGCAGGTCCATTCATATATATATGATTATTTGACCTCCATTCAACTCCTAAATTTCCTCCTAACAGTTCAACATTAACTTTTCTATTTGTAAAATTATTTAAATAACCTGCCACCACTGAACTGCATGCTCCTGTTCCACAAGCTAATGTTTCTCCTGTTCCTCTTTCCCATACTCTCATTTTTATATTATCTTTGTCTACTATTTCTACAAATTCAACATTGGTTTTCTCTGGAAATATATTTAAATTTTCAAAAATTGGTCCATACTTATTTATTTCTATCTTTGATAAATCCTTTACAAATGTAACTGCATGTGGATTTCCAATTGATACACACGTAAATTCAAATTCTTTTTTATTTATTTTAAATTTCGCTTTTATTTTTTTATCTTCAATTCTAACACTTTCGTTTTTGATTATAGGAATCTTCTCAGGTATTAATATAGGCTCTCCCATGTCTACCTCTACATTATTTACTTTTCCCTTAGTTATATTAAGTTTTAAACTTTTTATTCCAGAAAGTGTTTCTATTGTTGCCGTTTCTCTTTCTATTAACCCCAATTCATAAGCAAGTTTTGCTACACATCTGATTCCATTTCCACACATTTGTGCTTCGGTTCCATCTTTATTAAACATTCTCATTTTTAAATCAGCAATGTTACTTTTACATAATAAAATTAATCCATCTGAACCAATTCCAAAATGTCTGTCACTTAGTTTTTTACTTATATTTTTTACATCAATTGGTTCTTTTTTATTAGTACAATCTATATATACATAGTCATTTCCTAATCCTTGCATTTTAAAAAACATCATAAAATGTAACTCTCCTTTCATTACATTTTATGATGTTTTGACTTTATTATGAATTTTTATATAGTAACTTTATAGATTTTCAAGCATTAGTATAAGTATTATGCTTATATATATAAATGCAAATAATGATAAGCCAATTATTCCCATTATCAATCCAGCTTTTCCTAATTTACTTCCTATTCTTTTTACTGATTTTGCTCCAAATATAATCGCAAGTATACCTGATGGTAGTGTTATATACCAGAATAGTGCTGAAAGTATTGAAATTATTCCTAGAACAAATCCTGCTATTCCTATTGTAGATTTTTCTTTATTGTTTTCTTCCATTTTATATTCCTCCTTCAACTTATTCTATAACAATTGTATTGTTTTCAATTTTATGTTCATCTTTTTCATCTAGCACAATTGTATCATTTTCGTCTTTTCTATCTGATTGTTCAGTTGTACTTGTTGGTACTTCTTTTATCTTTATTTCACCTACTTGTTTTAATGAATCAAGATCGTTTACTTTTATTGCTGTTTCAGATACTGTATATAAATTATTATCTATATATAATCCTCTTAAAAGTTTAGTAGTATTATTATAGTATGTATTTTTTTCCTTTTCATGAGTTATGATTCCTTTTAGCTTGAATCCATCTTGTATGTTTATATTATATACAAAATATCCCTCTGCTATATAAGGCTTATTATATTTTGAATAATTATTTACTAATGATGAATATGAATCCGAAGCATTTATTTCAAAATCGTCACTATAATTATTTACAGGTATTGCAATTAAAGACTTTTCTTTTGAAAATAATAGTGCTTTTGGATTTGTTAATATTGCTGATGTTGTTCTACTGTCTCCTATTACTACACTTGAAATTTGAATTGGTGTATTTACATTTGAAACATCAAATAGAGCCATTTTCATTCCTACAATTTTTGCTGTTGTAGAAATTACTCTTCCACTGTAATCTCTCCTTACAGTTTCTTTTGTCTCCATTCCAATTCCAATTATATGATTTTCATCATAAGGATGTAAATATGTACTATATCCAGGTATTTTTAATTCTCCAAGTACTTTTGGATTTGTTTCATCTGATAAGTCCATTACAAATAGTGGATCCATTGTTTTATATGTTACAAAATAAACTTTGTTTCCTATAAATCTTGATGAATACATTGTTTCTCCTTTTGCAACATAGTTAGATATTCCTATTTGTTTCAATTTCTCATCAAAGATTGCAACTCTTGAACCTTTATTATTGTATAAAGCAATTCTTAAATGATTATCTTTTTCATCTAATGAATATTGGTTTATGGTTTTTCCTTCTATTTTAGTTTTTGCACTGTATTTTACATTTCCATTTTTATATATATCAAATTTATATATTTCTGTCCAATATCCATTTTCTCCGTCAGTTTCATAATCAGCTAATCCAAATACTCCCTTTAATCCAAATATAGATTTTATACTTGGAATATAGCTTTCATATTTATATTTTTCATTCAACAAATATATAGCGTTTTCAGACACATAAGCATTTGATATATCCATTAGATATGAGTCAATCTTAATATCTGATCTCTCATTGTTTAAATCTACTACTGATATCAGCGTTTGTTTTCTTGTTTTCAAATCTTTTAAATATTTAATATTTTCAAGATTTAAACTTTTTTCCATACCATCTTCTGTATAGCTTATATCAATTTCATCATTGTCAGCTTTTTTTAGACTTCCTGTTGAAATTACATATAACACATTATCTATACATCTAGATGTATAATATGGTTCATTCATTGTATAGTTTTTAGTTAAAACTGGATTTTCTCTTGATGATATATCATAAATTTCAACTTTTGTATTCGCATTTCTATAATATGAATTTCCTGTTGTTTCTCCCTCAGATATTACAATTAACTTGTCTTTGTATAATATTAAGTCTTCAGGTATACTATTGTCTGCAATTGCAAATTTAGATACTATTGTTGGTTTTTTAGGATCTTTAACATCTGTTATTACAACATTTTCTTCTGATATTGAATAAATATAGTCTCCATCCGTTTTTACAATATCTGCTTCATCTACATTCTCAACTTGTATATTAGTAGTAGAATAGCTCTTTGTGCTTGAACTTGAACTACTTGATTCAGAATTTGATGTATTATTGCTTATAATGGTGTCAACTCCAGCATCTAGTATCCCGTCACTTTTTGCAATATCATCATAATAGTAATATTTGCTTGGATAATCAAGGATCGAAAATGGCATTGTAATAATACCAATCAAATTCTCTTTTAAGTTCTGATTAGTTTCTCCTTCATATATTTTTAGTAATTCTTTTTGTGATTTTATCGTTCTTAATTCTGTTTCTTTTTTATTTAAAGTTATAATTAAAATGGTTGATATAAGTATAATAACTACTAATAATATAGAAAAAATCTTTATCTTTTTCTTCATATTTATCCTCCTTTTATTTTATACATATAGAATATATTAATTAATAAAATAAGTCAATAATTTTAATTTATACCTTTTAAATTTCGTATAGTCCTTTACTTTATGTAAAGTATGCGATATAATAAATATAATAGCGTATGCTATTAATAACTAGGGGGCATAAGCCCAAAAGGAGTTTATATGAAAAAAATCAGTAAGCTGCTCAAGATGGCAGCTAAAATGCAGCGGCATAGCGGGATAATACGGAGCTATTATGCTCACGCATTACAGCATGCTATTATCTCTTGTGAGAAAAGTCTCACATATAATAAACGGGCTTTAAGCCTGTTTAAGACATTAGTCCCGTATATAGAGGCGGGACAACTTCCCGTAATAAGGGCTAATAACCCTTTCTTATATGAAGAACATCTCCGCGAAGGAGATAGATTTTATAGGTTCTGTCAACAATACAGTTGCTTCGAACTATATTGTTGCCGGGGGCCAATCGGCCAAGTCGGATGGGCGCTTCTGGCATACTTAAATGATTTCTCCCTAGAATTAGGGATAGTATTCATTCCTCTCGGAAAGGATATTTATACTATATCGTTGTAAGCAAACTGTCGTTTTCATTCCAATCCTATTGGAACGTCTTCTGAGAACTCCTTTTAGAGGGTAGCAAATTGCTACCCTCTTTTTTTGCCTCATTTAGTGACAGTTCCTAATTGTTCCATTTGTACAATAAAAAATTTAGTCCCCTTACAAATATAAAAAAGCCCTATAAATAGGACTTTTTTTGTTGGTGCCTCGAACTGGAATCGAACCAGTGACACAGGGATTTTCAGTCCCTTGCTCTACCAACTGAGCTATCGAGGCGTTTAATAAAAAAAAATGGCGACCTGGAACGGGCTCGAACCGTCGACCTCTAGCGTGACAGGCTAGCGTTCTAACCAACTGAACTACCAGGCCGTAAATTATTTTCAAATTTACTCAATATTCAATTATGAAATGGTGGGCGCAATAGGGATCGAACCTATGACCTCCTGCTTGTAAGGCAGATGCTCTCCCAGCTGAGCTATGCGCCCATTTCTGCTGACTTGTTTAGTATACTAAATTAAATTATAATTGTCAATACATATTTTAAATTTTTTTTATTTTTTTAAAATAAATTTATAAACAGGACAGAAATTGTATAAATATTAACCATTTAATTATTTTCGATTCTGTCCTGTTTTTAGTGTTTTTACTATTTTTTTAGTATTTCTATTGCTTTTTGTAATTGATTATCATCTTTTTCTTCTAAGTTCAATTGTTTTTTTGCTTCATCTGATAATTCAACTTCTACATCTGGTGTAATTCCTATTTTATTAATTGCAGTATGATTTGGAGTATAATATTCGCTTACTGTAACTTTAAGTCCACTTCCATCTGACAACTTATTTAGTTCTTGAATTATACCCTTTCCATAAGTTTTAGTTCCAACTAAAGTTGCTTTATTATTATCTTTCAACGCTCCTGCCAAAATTTCTGAAGCACTTGCAGAATATTCATTTGTAAGTACTACTACTGGCATATTTATTATAGGGTTTTCTGTTGCTTTTGTAATATCTTCATTATTCTTTTTATCTTTTGTTATTAATAAAGTGCTACCTTTTTCTATCATTGTATTTGCTATTTCAAGTGATTTGTCTACTATTCCTCCGCCATTATTTCTTATATCAATTATAAGTTTGGTGATTCCTTTTTTCTCTAGTTCTTTATATTTAGTTTTGAATTCATTAGCACAATCTCCATCAAAGTCTGATATTGCAATATAGCCAATATTATCTTCTAACACTTTAGTTGTAATATGACTGATTACTACCTTTTTTCTAGTAATTTCAAATTCTTTTGTTTCTCCGTTTCTATATATTTCTAATTTTACTTTTGTTCCTTCTTCTCCCCTTATTTTGTTAGATGCCTCTTCTAGCTTGTCACCTGTATATTCTACATCATTTATTTTTGTAATAATATCTCCAGGTAATATTCCAGCTTTTTCTGCAGGTGAATTTTCTATTGGTTTTATAACCATGATAACATTTTCTTTTATGTTTTCTGTCATGTAAATTCCTATTCCAACAAAGTTACCATTCGTTTCTTCCATTATTTCTTTCATTTCTTCTTTAGTATAATATGTTGTATATGGATCTCCTAAAGCATTAACGTATCCTTTAAGTGCCCCATCAATTAATTCTTCATCATTTATTTCTCCAATATACTTATTTTCCAATTCAGTTCTAAATTGAGATAATGTGTATTCTAACCCTTCAAATGATGTGTTATTTCCTTTTCTTATTGCTAATACATTATTTCTTAGATATTGGTATGTTGCAAAAGCAGTTATTAAAGATGTTGTTATTATCACAATAATTATGAGCATTATCGTCTTATAAATTCTTTGTGCACTTTTACTTTCCATTTTATTAAATTCCTCTTTTCTTTTTTACTGTTATTATATTTATTAAAATTAAAAAATATTATTCATTATGGTTCTTTAACATAATTTAGTGGATCTACTGTTTTTCCATTTATTCTAACTTCAAAATGTAGGTGTGGACCTGTTGAATTACCTGTAGAGCCTACTTCCATAATTATATCTCCTTGTTGAACAGTTTGTCCAAATTCCACTAATATCTTTTGTCCATGTCCATATAGTGTAGATATTCCATCTCCATGATTTATTATTACACAATTTCCATAAGACCCTAGCTCTCCTGCATAAGTAACCACACCTCCAAGTGCAGCAACAGCCGGAGCACCAAACCCAGCATTTCCTATGTCTATTCCTAAGTGAAAATTAGTAACTCCCTGAATAGGATGTTGCCTTGTTCCATAATCAGATGTGATTTTTGTTCCAGCTATTGCAACTGGCCAAATCATTAGGCCTCCTGTATACTGAATGTCATAGTCTCCATTTGCCATACTAATTTCTCTAATTCTTGTTTCTAACTGTATAGTTTCTGTTTTATATTTTGTAATTTTTTCGTTTAGCTTTTTTTCACTTTTTGATAGTTTGGCCATATAGCCTTCTTGTAATGTTTTAGTATTTTTGTTTATATTTTTGTTTTGCTCTACCTTTAATTTTAATGTTTTGATTTCATCTGTTTCTTTATCTAGTTTTTGTTTTGCAATTTCTATTGTATTTTTCTCTTCTTCAACAGTATTTATAAGCTGATTATCATACTCCATTACTTCTAACATTTTATAATATCTTGATAAAAATTCAGACAATGTTCTTGAAGAAAGTAAAACATCAAGATATGAAATTGACCCAGCTTCATATAGCGCTACTAGTCTTTCTCTTAATTGCTGTTCTTTTTTGTTATACTCTTCTGTAACAGCATTTAATTTTTCTGTGGTTTCTTTAGCTGATGTTTCTAGTTCATTTAATTTTTTTTCTAGTTCTGCATTTTCATTTTCATATTTTCTTATTTTATCGTCTAATTGCTGAATTTGAATAAGTATTCCTGATATTTCTGTTTGTAAATATTCAAGTTTAATGTTTGCTTCATCAAGTTTATCTTTTATCTCACTTCTTTGATTATTTAAATCATTAATATCATCTGTGTCTGTATTTATTTCTTTTTCTTGCTCTTCTTGATTTTGAATATTTGTTTCATTACTTGCAATCGAATAAATAGATAAATTAAATATAAACACAAAAATAAGGAGAATACTTATAAATTTATTTAACTTCATCTTGCATTCTCCTTTCTTTTCTTATTTTTAAATTTTACCAGTGACAATAGTCAAGAGGATTAACCTCACTGCCATAGTATTGACTTGTTCTAACCTCAAAATGTAAGTGTGGTCCAGATCCGATTCCAGTGCTTCCACTTTTTGCTATTTTAGTACCTGTTGATACAGTTTTTCCTCTTGAAACCAATATTACACTTAAATGTTGATATAAAGTATATAAATTGTCTGCATGTTTTATTATTATAAAATATCCTCTTGCACTATTATATCCTGTAGAAATTACAATACCATTTCCTGCTGACAATACTGGTGTTCCTGTAGGTACACCTATATCTATTGCTCTGTGATCTGATGTTGCTCCTGCAACTGGTGCAACTCTTCCTCCAAAATATGATGTAATCCAGTTATAGCCTGGTGATGATTTTGAAAGTGGCCAGCTCAAAGTTCCAGCAAACTTTCCTGTATATGAGCCATTATAATCATTTGCTGATTTTGCAAGTTCTTCTTCTAATTTTTGAATTTCTTTATTATAGTTGTTAATTTGAGTTTGTAATTTTTTCTGTTCTGAAGTTAATGTTTCAGCTTTTGCTTCTTTTTTTGCTTTAGTTGTTTTTATTTGAGTTTGTTTATTTTGTACTTCCTTTTTGCTTTCATTTAATTCTTTTTTTTGTTTTTCAAGTTCATTTTTAGCATTTTCAACTTCATTTTTCTGAGCTTCAACCTTGTCCATTTGCTCGCTATCTGCCTCTGTTAATTGTTGGACTTTTGAGCTCATAGAAATATAGTCCCATATATTTTCTGAAGCAAGCAAAACATCTAAAAATGTTATTCTTCCTTGTTCATATATTGCAACTAGTCTTTCTTCTAGTAATTTTTGTTTTTCATCATAATCTTTTTGTAATGCTTCAATTTCTTTGTTTTTTTCTTTTATGTTCTTTTCCATTTTGTTTATCTTATTATTTAAGCTTTTTATGTCTGCCTCATACTCTGCAATTTGATCCTCAAGTTCCTCAATTTCATTTAAAACAGTTTCTTTTTCTGCTGTAACTGCTTTCTTGTTTTTAGTTGCTTCACTTAGCTTGTCCTTTGCATCGTTTAAATCAGATTGTGTTGTTGCAAATACTGTAAATATCATTGACTGCAGTAGTATTACCACTAATAATATAGATATAATTTTTCTTTTCATATTTATTTTCTCCTTTATACCTCTAAATATTTTTTCATTGAAATTGCACTACCTAAAGCTCCAACTCCAAGTCCTAATACTAAGTATACAGTTAATAAAGTCTTAAATAATTCCTGGAATGTTAATAATGGTATATTTATCATTCCATTTATCAATGATTGTTGTATTTGTGCTATTACTGCGTTATATATAACTGATAATATTAATAATGAAATTAATACTGATATTAATCCTATTAACATACCCTCTACCATAAAAGGCCACCTAATAAAACTGTTTGTCGCTCCAACATATTTCATAATTGATATTTCTTTTCTTCTAGCATGTACAGTTAACTTTATGGTATTTGTTATTATAAATATAGAAATTAATACTAGAATAATTAAAATTACAGTTGTTATTATGTTTATTCCATCTGCTATTTTTATTAAAGCATTAATTGTATCTGTTCTAACTTCTATATTTGATACTACTTCAGTGCTATCTGCTATTTCTGTTTTAACTTCCTCAGCTTTTGTTAAGTCTGTTAGTGTAACAACAAAAGATGCTTTAAATGGATTGTTTTCTCCATCATAAGTAGCCCATAAGAACTTTTTATCTTTAAACATTTTTTTCATTTCTTCTAATGCTTGTTCTTTTGATTTTTCTTCTATTGTATTTACATAAGGAATACTTCTTATTTTATTCTTTAATTCTGTTCTTTGTTCTTCTGTTGCTTCATCATAAATAAAAACTTCCATTCCTTGTTGTTCTTCAATTGTTTTAGTAATATGATTTACATTTTGACCTACCGCAAAGAAAAGTCCAAATATAAACATTGTTGCACACATTATAACTAATGATGCTATTGTAGATTTTTTATTTTTAAATACATTTCTAAAACCTTCACCTAATAAATATCCAAAAATACTATATCTCACTACTATATCCACCCCTCTTATCATCTCTTATAATGTTGCCTTCTTCTATTTGTATAACTCTTTTTTTCATTTTGTCTACAATATCTCTTGCATGTGTTGCAACAACAACTGTTGTTCCTCTTTTATTAATGTCTTCTAAAAGTGCCATAATATCCCATGCAGTTTCAGGGTCTAGATTTCCAGTAGGTTCATCTGCAATTAGCATAGATGGGTTATTTACTAAAGCTCTCGCTAAAGCAACTCTTTGTTGTTCTCCTCCTGATAGTTCATTTGGATACATTTTAGCTTTATTACTTAATCCTACTAAAGATAGTATCATTGGTACTTGTCTTCTAATATGTTTTGGTGTTGCTCTTACAATATACATTGCATAAGCTACATTATCATATACTGTTCTATCTGGTAAAAGTCTGAAGTCTTGGAACACAACTCCCATGCTTCTTCTTAAAAATGGAATTCTTTTTGGTTTTAAAAATGTTGTATCTTTTCCATTTATAATAATATTTCCTTTAGTTGGTTCCTCTTCTTTTAATATCAATTTAATTAAAGTAGATTTTCCTGATCCAGAGCTTCCTACTAAAAATGCAAATTCTCCTTTTTCAATCACAAAATTAGCATTGTGTACTGCCTCTGTTCCTGTATTGTATGTTTTGCTGACATTTCTAAATTCTATCATTTGAATAACTCCTAACTAAGATTAGACATCTTCTTTCATACTCTCCTTTATCATAACAATAAAAGCTATTATTTGCAATAGTTTTTTCTGGAAAAAAGCAGAATAATTTTGCCTTAAACATGCAACTATTCTGCTTTTCTTATCATTTCTTGTTTTTATTAAAATTTACAAAAAATTCACAATTATTCTTTAACTTTTTCAATAATGGCTTGACTATCTAATTTAAAGTACTTTAATAATTGTTCTGCTTTACCAGACTTTCCAAACTTGTCATTCATTCCCATTCTTATTACTTTTGTTGGATATTCTTCTGATAAAACTTCACAAATAGCTGTGCCTAACCCACCTATTATACTATGGTCTTCAATAGTAATTATTTTTTCGGTTTCTTTTGCACATTTTACTATCATTTCTCTGTCAATTGGTTTTATTGTATGTACATCTACTACACGAATATTTATATTTTCTTTCTCAAGTTCTTCCTTAGCTTTTAATGCTTCTGCAACTTCAACACCTGTTGCAAATATAGTTGCATCTGTACCATCACCAATTTGAACCATTTTACCTATTTCAAATTTTTGATTTTCATCATATATAACAGGTGTAGCAACTCTTGCTAATCTTATATATACTGGTCCATCAAACTTTGCCATTTCTTTTATTGCCCATTTTGTTTGAGTATCATCTGAAGGACATAAGACTGTCATGTTTGGAATACTTCTCATCAAACTTAAATCTTCAAGCATTTGATGTGTTGCACCATCTTCCCCAACAGTAACTCCTGCATGTGTTCCACATATTTTTACATTAAGTTTTGGATATGCAACACTATTTCTAATTTGATCATAAGCTCTACCTGCTGCAAACATTGCAAATGTACTTGCAAAAGGAATTTTTCCAGTTGTAGCTAAACCTGCAGATATTCCTATCAAATTTTGTTCTGCTATTCCTACATTTATAAATCTATCTGGAAACTCTTTTTCAAAAAGACTGGTTTTAGTTGCGCCAGCCAAATCTGCTGTTAAGACAACCACATCTTTATTTTCTTTTCCTAACTCTACTAAAGCTTTTCCAAAGCTCTCACGAGTAGCAATTTTATTATCTAAATCCATATTCATATATCTCCTTTATATAGAATTTAATTTTTAATTTAAAATAGAATTAGTATATTGCAAGGTGATGTGTATTAAAAAGGCAAAGGCGCAACCTATTGGTTGTAACTGCGTTTTTAATGCACATCAACGAAGCAAGATGCTGATTATATTTCAAATTAACCTATAATATGTTGAAGTTTAAGCTCATTAATAGCCTGCTCATATTGTTCTTGATTTGGAGCTTTTCCATGCCATTCTGCCTTTCCTTCCATAAAAGAAACTCCTTTACCTTTAATTGTGTGAGCTATTATAACACTTGGCATTTCTTTTTGATGTTTTGCAATGTTAAATGCATTTATTAAAGCATCTATATCATGTCCATTTACTTCAATAACATTAAACCCAAAACTTTCAAATTTTTCTTTTATATCTATTAGACCTGCTACTTCTTCAACGTTTCCATCTATTTGTAAAGTATTATAGTCTACAATCGCACATAAATTATCTAGCTTGTTTTTACTTGCAGACATTGCAGCTTCCCATACTTGTCCTTCCTCAATTTCTCCATCTCCAAGTAAGCAATATACTCTATATCCTTCATGTTCTATTTTTGAGCTTATAGCCATACCAACTGCTGCAGAAAGTCCTTGTCCTAATGAACCTGTTGACATGTCAACTCCTGGTATTTTTTTCATATCAGGATGACCTTGTAAATTGCTTTCTACTTTTCTGAATCCTTTTAACAACTCCTTATCAAAGTATCCCTTTCTTGCTAGTGTTGCATAAAGTGCTGGTGCACAATGCCCTTTTGATAACACAAACCTATCTCTTTCTTTTGCCTTTGGGTTTTCAGGATCTATATTCATTTGATTAAAATATAGAACTGCCAAAATATCAGCACACGATAATGAGCCTCCCGGATGTCCTGAAGAAGCATTATATATTTGTTCAATAATTTCTATTCTAATGTCATTTGCAATATTTGCTAATCCTTCCACTTTTGTAATTTTCATTATATTTTCTCCCTTCAAAATAATAATTTTTTATTACAAGGCTATTATATATTTAAAAAAAGTTTTAATCAACCAATTCACAAAAAATACACAATCCTATCAATAAAAAACCAGTTTGATTTATACAAACTGGTTTATTTTTTATTTTGTTCCAAATATTCTGTCTCCTGCATCTCCTAATCCAGGCACAATATATTTATTTTCATTTAAATGGTCATCAATATGTGCACAATATATTTGCACGTCTGGATGTTCTTTTTGAACTCTTTCTAATCCTTCTGGTGCTGCAATTATGCATAAGAACTTCATTTTTTTAACACCTTTACTTTTTAATAGCTCTATTGCATCAACTGCTGAGCCTCCTGTTGCAAGCATTGGGTCTAATATAATTACTTCTTTATCTTCAATATGTTTTGGAACTTTAAAGAAATAATTTACTGGTTCAAAAGTTTCTTCGTCTCTATACATTCCAATATGACCAATTTTAGCATTTGGTATTACTCTTGTTATTCCTTCTAGCATTCCCATTCCAGCTCTTAGAATTGGAACAAATGCATATTTGTCCTCATTTAGTTTTCCTGTTTTTAATTTAGTAATTGGTGTTTCAATCTCAACTTCTTCTAGTTCCGCTTCTTCCATAGCTTCATAACATAAGAACATTGCTACTTCACTAGTTAATTCTCTAAATTCTTTTGTTCCTGTTTTTTTATCCCTTAATATTGCTAATTTATGTTCTATTAGCGGATGTTTTAATTCTTTTGCTTGCATAAAATCTACCTTCTTTCCTTATTATACTTTTATTGTTTCTTTTTCTTTTTTTGCATCTGCTGATTCTATTTTCTTTTTTTCTTCTTTATTATTTGGTATACAAAGATTTAACAATATTCCAACTACCGCTGCCAAGCTCATTCCTGAAATTGTAATTGAAAAGTCTCCATTTACAATTGATATTGCAGCTCCTCCTAGTCCTAATACTAGCATTGTTGATGCAACTACTACATTTTTAGGATCTTCAAAGTCCATTTGTTTTTGAACAAGAACTTTTAAACCATTTACTGATATAAATCCATATAAAAGTAATGATACTCCTCCTAATACTGGTTGTGGTATGCTTGAAACTACTGCTGTAAATTTTCCTAGAAAGCCTAAGCATATTGCAATAATTGCTGCTAGCCCAATTACCCAAACAGATGCAATTTTAGTCATTCCAACAACAGATGTATTTTCTCCGTAAGTAGTATTAGCTGGTCCACCTAGTGCTCCTGCCACAAATGTTGCTATACCATCCCCAAGTAAAGTCTTATCTAATCCAGGATTTTTTAATAAATCTTTATTTATAATTGTACTTAATGCTGTGTGATCTCCAATATGCTCTGCCATTGTTACTAATGCAATTGGTGCAATTGTTAATATTGTTCCAAAGTTTAAAGCATAATCTTTAAATGGTAATACAAAATTAGGTAAACTAAAGAAATCTGCTTCTGCCACTTGTGTAAAGTCTACTAGTCCTAAACATATTGATAATACATATCCACTTACAATTCCGACTAAAAATGGAATTATTTTCAAAAATCCTTTTGCTTTTGTCATTACAATTGCTGTTACTAAAAATGATACAGTTGCTATTAATACGCCTTTCCATTCAAATGTTGTTCCTGATGATAATCCTATTTGCGTTATAGCACTTGGGGCTAACCCTAACCCTATAATCATAATCATAGGTCCAATAACAATAGGTGGCAACAATTTATCAAGCCATCCTTTTCCTGTAAAGTGTATAATTGTTGCTACTATTACATAAATTAATCCAACTGCCATAATTCCTGTCATTGTTCCAGATATTCCACCTTTTAAAAATGCTGCTGCCATTGGAGTAATAAATGCAAAAGAACTTCCTAAATATACTGGTGATTTTCCTTTTGTGCATAATATGTAAATTAATGTTCCTATTCCTGATGTAACAAGTGCAACTGGTATTGTAAGTACTGTTTCTCCTGCTGCTGAATTAACTAATATTGGTACCAAAATTGTTGCTCCAAACATTGCAAAAACATGTTGAATTGCCAATATAATCCATTTGCCAATCGATGGCTTTTCATTTACGTCTAAAATCATTTTGCTTTCATTCATAAAAAATCCTCCTTCTAATTTTAGGTACAAAAAAAACACTAATAAATAATTTTAGTGTTTTTTAATTTTTAAAAAATATATATTAGAAAAAATAGAAATTGTAAAAACAGCAATTGCTTGAATTGCTTGCTTTGTTTTAGATAATTTCATTTTATTTTCTAAAAAATTTGTCATTTTTTGTACCTCTTTCGAAAGATGTTACTACACTTTCAAAAAAATTGCAATAGTTTTTTTATAATTATATGTTAAAATATATAATTAATGTTCCTGCTATAGAAAATAAAAATCCAAATATTTTTAACCCTGCTGATCCTTCATTTTGATCTCCAAATCCAAATATTTTTTTAGTTATTATTCTTGCATCAAAAACGCACATTACTCCAATTGTTGCTATAATTAATCCAATCATTATTAAAATAATCTTTTCCATATTTATTTTATTCCTTCCACAAGCCTAAAAAAGTTTTAGCTATTTTTAAAAGAATTCTACAGTATATTTGCACTCAAATAATGTATTTGGTTTCAATGAAATAATATCTTGCTTTTGTGTGAATACTCCTGTACTTTTTACATTATCTGCTGTTGAATACCATGGTTCTATACATATAAAAGGTGCATTTGGTTTTGACCAGATTGCCAAATAAGGAAAACCTGTAAAATCCATAGTAAGTAATGTTTTTCCACTTGCTTTATTTTTCAAACTAATTTTATTTGATGTAATTCCTTTCATGATTAGTGCATCATTGTCAAAAGTATGTAAATCTATTAAAATTTTTCTTTTATCAACTATTCTATCTTTTGCATAGTCTATTCCAACTAATCCATCTACTAAATATAAAAAATGAATTTTTTCTTCATCCTCTTCAAATTCTAGGTAATAATTGCCTTTTCTTAATTCTTGTATATCTATTTTAAATGCTGGATGTCCACCTATCCCAAATGGTAAATTAATTAGTCCTGTATTTACTACTCTATATATTGTAGTAAGTTTATTTTCCTCAGTACGATATGTATTATATAACTCAAATTCATAAGGGTATCTTGTTAATGTATATTTATTACTCTTTAAAACATAAGAATGAAAGTGATCCAATTTAGTTATTGGTTCAAAGTCTAAATCTCTTGCAAATCCATGTTGCATTAGTTCATACGTTCTTCCCCCTATCAATGTTTGATTTTTCTTTAGTTTGCCTACTATAGGGAATAATACTGGTGAATGTCTTTTCCAATATATTTTGCCATTTTCATCCATGCATTGTTCACCTTGATGTATTTTTTCTTCGCCGTTTACTTTAAAGCTTATTAATTCCCCACCTTTTTTTGATGTTAACATTTGATTGTACATAGGCTACTCCTTTCTTGATTTATACAGTATATATAATATTGCTTTTTTATGTAAATGTCAATATTTTAGGCTTAATTACAAGGAAACACTTTGTTTTAATTTATTGTCTACAATTTTTCTTAATCTTTCATTTTTTTGTTGTGTTAATCCCTTATCTTCACTTTCAATTTTTAAAGCTACACTTTGTACAGATTTTAACATTGGCATATCAACAAATAAATTTGCTATTTTAAATTCTGGAATTCCATGTTGCTTTGTTCCAAAAAATTCTCCTGTTCCTCTTAGTTCTAAGTCTTTTTCTGCAATAACAAATCCATCATTTGTTTCTTGCATTGTTTTCATTCTTTCTTTTCCTACTTGTGAACATTTGCTATTATATTTTAGCACACAATATGATTGATATTGTCCTCTTCCTACTCTTCCTCTTAGTTGATGAAGTTGTGCTAACCCAAATCTATCTGCATTTTCTACTACCATAATATTGGCATTTGGTACATTTACTCCAACTTCTATTACTGTAGTAGATACTAATATATCTATTTCTCCTTCTTTAAATTTTTTCATTATTTCATCTTTTTCTTTTGGTTTCATTTTTCCATACACACATTCTACTCTGTATTCTGGAAAAATTTGCTCTTTATATATTTTAGTCCATTCTTTTACAGCTCTTAACTCTTTTGTATTTTCATCTTCCTCCTCTTTTTCTTCAACTAATGGACAAACAACATATATTTGTCTTCCTTCATCAATATTCTTTTTTATAAATTTGTTTATTCTTTCTTCCATTTGCTTTGTCACAGCATAGGTTTCTATTTTCTTTCTGTTTGGTGGAAGCTCATCAATTATTGATATATCCAAATCTCCATATAATATTAATGCTAATGTTCTTGGAATTGGAGTTGCTGTCATTACTAATATATCCGGATTATTTCCTTTTGCTGCAATTGCAGTTCTTTGTTTTACTCCAAATCTATGTTGCTCATCTGTTACTACTAAACCTAAATTTTTAAATGTAACATTTTCTGTTATTAAGGCATGTGTACCAATTAGCACATTAATTTCTCCATTTTGTAGTCTTTCTAATATATCTTTTTTGTTTTTTGCTGTTGTTGCGCCTAATAAAAGTTCGCATTTTATTCCTAAAGGAGCTAATATTTTACTAAATTCCTCCATGTGCTGTGTTGCAAGTATTGCTGTTGGTGCCATTATTGCTACTTGATAGCCTGATTTTACTGCCTTATATGCAGATATAATACTTACAACTGTTTTACCAGAGCCTACATCTCCTTGAAGTAATCTATTCATAGTCTTTTCTGATTCCATGTCTGAATCAATTTCAGCTAATACTCTAAGTTGCGCTTTTGTCAATTTAAATGGCAATGTATTTATTATATCTGACATTTTTGCATTTTTGTCAAATACAATTCCTTTACTTTTCTCACTACTTCCCTTCAATTCTAATAATGCAAGTTGCATTGTTAGGAGTTCTTCAAATACTAATCGTTTTCTTGCTTGCATTCTATGCTCTGCATCTGTTGGAAAATGTATTTGTTCTAAACTATTTTGTAAATCTAACAAATTATATTCTTTTAAAAGGTAATCAGGTAAAGTTTCTTCTAGCTTTCCTTTTGTCATATTTAACGCATTTTCTATTGCTTGCCTTATAGCTGTTTGTGACAATTTGTATGTAGTTGGATATACCGGCATTATTTTTCCTGTGTTTTTTGATGAGTCAATTTTGTCAAATACAGGATTTCTCATTTCAAAGTGATTAAATTCATTTATTGCTTTTCCAAAGAATTTATATGTTTCTCCTTTTTTTATATGCTGTTTAATATATGTTTGATTAAACCATGTTATTGTACATCTACCTGTATTATCTTCAACTATAGTTTTTAATACTGTCATATTTTTACGAATTCTATTTATATTTACTTCTGATACTACTTTTGCTTCAATTGTAACTTCTTCTCCATTGATTAAGTCTGCTATGCTTTTGGTTTTACTTCTGTCTTCATAATCTCTTGGAAAATATGTAAGTAAATCTTCTAATGTAAATATATTTAAATTGTTTAGTAATGATACTTTAGCTGGTCCTACACTTTTTACATATTGTACACTTTGTTTTAAATCGATCATTTTTTACCTCTTTCTACACAATATTTTATCAAAGCTAGACTCCAAAATCAATTATTTTTATTTCTATTATTTTTGCCATATAATTCAGTCAGTCATAAAATTTAACACACAAAATATTGTTATTTTTTATTATTTATTGTATAATATATGTTGTATTTCATTTGGGGATGTATTTGGTTTCGACAGTATCCTAGAAGTATTGATAGCGAGTAGTGGATTCTCACTTGGCCACTTTAATAATGTGAGAAATTAAAAATAAACGCTGATAATAGAGAATTAGCATACGCTGCCTAATTAAAGGCGCGTCATCTTACTTTATGTGCCCACGCTTAAAGATTAAGGTGTCAAATTAGTGGGAAACAAAATTATTTTTAGTTATGGAAATAATGGGTATTTTTAAATAACTACCTTTTTAGTAAATTTGTTTGTTGTGTTATTATTTAGGGAATCTTTACAATAAACTGCACTCGGAGAAGTTGGTATGGAAAGAATATTGGACAGGAGTTCGACTCTCCTCATCTCCACCAATTAATAAAAAGCCTCTCAATTATGAGAGGTTTTTTATTTTTTTTATTAAAAGCCTTGCGTATTATTTTATTTTATGCTAATATTATAGGGTATTAAATATTTAGGGGTATAGTGTTAATGGTAGCACATCGGTCTCCAAAACCGCCTGTGAGGGTTCGAATCCTTCTACCCCTGCCATAAAAAGAAGTTAATTATAATTAACTTCTTTCCTTTTTTCTTGATATTTTGTTTTTATTACTGTATAATAATTACACTTAAAGGTGGGAGGAAAAATGGAAAAATTTAAAAAAATATTAAATAGAGAAGTTATTTTTTATACTATATTTGGTGTATTAACTACAGTCGTAAATATTACCGTATCTTATATTCTAAAAGCATTCTTTCATGTAGAGACAAATATTGCAAGTACAATTGGAATTATTGCTTGTATTATTTTTGCATATTTTACAAATCGTAAATGGGTCTTTGAATCTCATGCAAATACAGCTAAAGAAAAATGGATTGAATTTTTTAAATTCATTTTAGGAAGAGCTTTTACAATGGTTGTTGAAATTGTAGGTGTATTCTTATTAAATGACGTATTTCATGCATTTTATAACTTTGGAGATAACACAGGCTTTTTAATAAATAAATGTGTTATTACTGTAATTGTTATTATTTTAAATTTCTTTATTAGTAAATTTTTTGCTTTTAAAAAATAATATATAACATTTAATTTTTATTATTTAATAAATTGGGGGCTACTAGAATTGGAGGTATCTATGTCTAGTAGTTTTTTTAAACCATTTTATTATTTATTTACTTTTATTTTTATACTCATATTATTTATTTCTTGCTTTTTTAGCTCCAAAATACTTCGGTTTAGAATTTTACCCTTTTAATGAAAATGAACAATATGTATGGCCATCTCCTGGCTATACTTATATAACATCATATTTTGGTTATAGAGGTTTACCAACTGCTGGAGCAACTTCATATCATGCAGGAATCGACATTGGTGCTCCAGAAGGTAGTAAATTTATTGCTATATGCGATGGAACAATTACTTTTGCTGACTTTCTAGGCGGAGGTGGCTATACTATTACTTTAACAAATGAAAATATGAAAATTACTTATTGTCACGTTTCACCTAATTATATTGTTAAAGTTGGGGACTATGTTCTAAAAGGTCAAGTTATTGGTAATGTAGGTCCTAAAAATGTTTATGGAGTTAAACGGAAATCAATATAAAGATGAAAATGGCAATCCAACAAATGGAGCTACTACAGGTCCTCATCTTCATTTAGGGATTAGGATAAATGACAAATACATTGATCCTTTAAGTTTGTTTGAATACTAAAAAAACTTCACAAATATGGCACATACTAATGTTATAAAAAAATAAGCCCTTAGGCTTATTTTTTACATATCTTCATCATTATTGTCTTCATCATGTTCACTGTCATGACCCTCTTCACATCCGTCACAACCTGAACAACACCCACCGCATTCTTCTTCATTCCAGTCTAACTCAATTATATTATGGCATTCTGGACATTCAATTTCTGTATTTTCTTCGCTATTTATATCTGCTACAAATTCATTATTGCAATATGGACATGAAATTTCAAATTCATAAGGTTCATCATCCTCATATATATCATTTTCAATTCCATCAACTGCTTTTTTTACTATTTCAATTCTATCTTCTATTACTTTTTGTTTTTCTTCAACTTCTTTTACTCTTATATCTGTTAAAAATGTTAATCTATCTATAACATCCATAAACATCATAGACAATTCTTGAAATTTATTTAAAACAAAAGCTTTTTCTTCTTTATCTTGAAAATGATTATCTAATTCTGCTAATATTGATTGATAATGATTTTTTAAATCTGACATTGGTTTTATCCTTTCAAACTATACTCTTTCCATATATTCACCAGTTCTAGTATCTATACGGATAACATCTCCAATATTTATAAACATTGGAACTGAAATTTCATAACCGTTTTCTAGTGTTGCTGGTTTTCCAGAAGTTGTAGTTGTATTTCCTGCAAATCCTGGTTCTGTATATGTAACTTCTAATTCAACAAACATTGGTGGCTCAACTGAAAATACATTTCCTTTATAAGATAATATTTTTACATTCATATTTTCCTTTAGGAATTTTAAGCTGTCTCCAAGTTGTTCTTTATTTAATGGTAATTGCTCATAAGTTTCATTATCCATGAAATAATATATATCACTATCATTATATAAATATTGCATTTCTCTTTTTTCTATTTGAGCTGCTGCATATTTATCTGATGGATTAAATGTTTTTTCAATAACTGCTCCTGAAATTACATTTTTTAATTTTGTTCTAACAAATGCTGATCCCTTTCCTGGTTTTACATGTTGGAACTCTACTACTTTAAATACATTTCCATCCATTTCAAATGTTGTTCCATTTCTAAAATCTCCTGCCATATATACATCTGCCATGTTCAATTTCCCCTTTCAAAATTCATTTATTTTTATTACTTATTAATTTTTTTCAAAGCCTTTATATTATACACCTTATTTGCCTTAAAATCAAGCTTTTTATTTTGCTTTATCTACTATAATATAATTTTTATCAGATTTCGTTAAATTTATGCAACCAGATTTTGTAATTAAAGTAGTATCTTCAATTCTTACTCCAAATTCTCCAGGAATATATATTCCTGGCTCATTTGTAACTACCATATTTTCTTTAAATGTATTATCATTTTTATAACTCACAATTGGTGCTTCATGTATATCCAGTCCAACACCATGTCCTAGTGCATGTACTAAGCTATATCCATTTAATTTAAAATCATTTTCTACATTTCTTGCTAATATCCTGATATTTGCTCCATCCTTCATGTCTTTTTCTGTTTGTAATTGATTTTTTAGCACTAGATTATATATTCCTCTTATTTTTCCAGGAACAAACCCAGCAAATACAGTTCTTGTCATATCTGAACAGTATCCTTTATATTTACATCCAAAATCTATTGTAATTGGATCTCCTAAATCAATTTTTCTTTCTGTAGTTTTCGCATGAGGTTTAGATGAATTTGGTCCTGAAGCTACAATCGTTTCAAAAGCTAAACTTTCTGCTCCGTTCTCAGTAAAAAATTTTTCTATTTCAAGTGCTATTTGTTTTTCCGTCATTCCAACTTTTATATATTCTACTAAATGTTCAAAACACTTATCTGTAATTTCGCATGCTTTTTTTAGTAATTCTATTTCGTTATTATCTTTTATAAATCTTTGTTTTTCAATTATATTTTCTGTTTCTTCTAAATGATTTGCTTTATATTTGTGCATGTAATTTTTATATGTTGCATAAGTAACATAATTTTCTTCAAATCCAACATTTTCACAGAATGAAAAAAAGTTTTCATAGTCATATTCACTAATATCAGTGTAATTATATACTATAATTTCGTCGTCTATTGTAATAGTTGACTGTACTTCTTCAATATATCTTGCATCTGTAATATAATAATTTTCTTTACGTGTTATGAGCAATACTCCCTCAGCGCTAATACCTGTTAAGTATCTAATATTGACTGGATTAGATACAATCATCCCTTGTATATCTAATCCTCGAAGTTGTTCTCTTAGACATTTTATTTTTTCATTCATAAAATCACCCACTATTTACCTTATTTTATTTTGCAAGTCCTAAAGTAAATATTTTCCACACTATATTCTGTAATATATCCGCTGGTACAAATATAGCAATTAAGGTGCTAGCAACAATAAATGGTCCAAATGGAATGTATTCATTAGCTCCTTTTTTCTTGCTTATAAGTATTGCAATACTTATAATTGCAGCTAGTAGAAATGATAAAACAGCAACAATAATAATATTGTCTCTTCCTAAGAATAATCCTAATGCTCCCATTAGTTTTACATCTCCAAATCCCATTGCTTCTTTTCCAGCAATAAATCCTCCTATTACAGTAATAAGTAAAAATATTCCTCCACCTATTATCATTCCTAATAGGTTGTTTGTAAGTACATTAAGACCTAATCCTGTATTTGAAATGACCTCAATAAATGTAAAAGCTAATCCAGTTTCAAATAAACTAAGTGTTAGCCTATTTGGAATAATTTGAAGTTTTAAATCAATACAAAATGCTATTAATAGCATTGGTACAAGTAGTGCATATTTGAATAAATCTATACTTACTCCAAAAAAATATACTAGTCCAACAAACATAATAGCTGTTATACTCATTAATATATAGTTTGGTTTAAGTATTTTTTTATATTCTATAAAAAAATCTTTTGAGAAAACTTTTTTATATTCTGGCATACGTTTATTGCACCAATCTATAAATTGACCTGATATAAATCCTATTATTCCAAATATTACATAAATTAATATGTGTGTATCATTGATGTACATTTTTTTCTCCTTTGTTTTTCTTTAAATATCTTTGTATAATCTTATTTTCAATTGGTCTTTTGAATTTTGTAATCCAAATATCTTTTTCATTAATTGGCTTGACCAATATTGGAAACATTTTTGCTCTATTGGCTCCTATTACATCTGTAAATATTTGATCTCCCACAACTGCTATTGCTTCATTTGTTAGATTCATTATTTTTTTTGCTTTATTTAATCCTTTTATACATGGTTTTTTAGCAAAAAATATATATGGAACCTCTATCTTTTTTGCTGTATTTTCAACTTTTTCTTTATGATTAGAATTAGAAACAATACACAATTTTATGCCATTTTCTTTCATGTTATATGCCCATTCCTTTATGCCTTCTTGCATGTTTTTGTCAAAATCTATTAAAGTATTGTCTACATCTAGTATAAGTCCTTTTATGTTATTTTGCTCTAACATTTGAATTGTTATTTGTTTTACACTTTCTAAATATAATCTAGGATATAACAGCATCTTGCCTCCAAAAATAAGCTATTTTTCTTTTTTAATATTATCAGTATGCTTAAGATTTGTCAAGGAGAACTTTTCACGATTTTTTGTTATGATTTCCTTTTAAATTCTTGACTAAAAAGATAAGTTGTGATAGCCTATATTAGAAGTAATGTTTAAGGAAGGATGATATACAAATGACAGATATAGAAAAAAAATTCATATTTACAGTAATTGGCTTTTTAATTTTAATTATGATTGTTGTTTTAAGTATAAAAAGTTCTAATAAAAATAAATTAGAACAACAAAAAGCTAGTGAAAATAATACTCAACTTGAAGATTATGTTACTTCTTTTGAAAAAATAGGAAGTGATGTTAAAGTAAATAATAATGAAGATTTAGCAAAAACTAAAACATATAACAATGTTGAAATGTCTAATATTAAATTTACTTCTCAAAACGGAAATAGTGTATTAGTAGCAGATGTTAAAAATATTGGAGAAATAAAACACGAAAAAGAAATAATTACTTTAAGTATTATTGGTAGCGATGATACTGAAATAGCAACTCTTGATACAATTTTAACTGATTTAGAACCTGGTGAAACAAAACAACTTACTGTTTTAGCAACCGCAGATATAGTAAATGCTAAGAATTTTATAATTAAAGAAAAATAAAAAAAGTATGCCAATACAAAAATATTGGCATACTTTTTTATTTGCAAAATCTATGATTACCTATTGTTATTGTCATTGGCCTAGACCAAATCCATTTATTTGTAGCGGTATTTGGATTAAAATAGTATATTGCACCATAACTAGGGTCCCATCCATTCAAAGCATCTTGAGCAGCTTTTTTTGAAGTCGAATCTGGAGACATATTTATTTGCCCATCTGACACAACATCAAAAGCTCCTTTCTGATAAATAACACCTGCTATCGTATTTGGAAACGAACTACTTTTTACACGGTTTAAAACTACTGCTGCAACAGCAACTTGCCCTGAATATGGTTCGCCTCTTGCTTCTCCGTGAACCAATCTAGCCAATAAATCTAAATTACTTGAATAACTTGAACTAGAATTACTATTCGAAGAATTGTATATTCCCATAGCTTTTAAAGTCTTTTTCCCTGCTATTCCGTCTACAGTTAATCCATTTTTTGATTGAAACCATCTTACTGCTTTTTGTGTCTGTGTTCCATATATTCCGTCTATACTTCCGCTATAATATCCCCATCTTTTTAACTTTGTTTGTATTTGTGTTACTTCGCTTCCTCTTGAGCCATATTTTGATAATGCTTCTACTTTATCGTTTCTAAAAAATACATTATATGAAACAAATACTGAAAAAGCCATCACAATTATAATCATTGATATTATTGTTTTTTTATTTTTTAACATAAAAATACACCTACTTTGGTAAAATTAATTATTTTTATTTTAACCAAATTAGGTGTTTATATACATTAATTTAGAATATTCCTACAATGTTTCCATTTTCATCTAAATCTATACTCTCTGCTGATGGAACCTTAGGTAACCCTGGCATTGTCATTATTTTTCCTGTTAATACTACTATGAATTCAGCTCCTGCTCGTAAAACAACATCTTGTACATGTATAGTAAAAGGTTCTTTGCATTCCAAATTTTTCGGATCATCAGAAAAAGAATATTGAGTCTTTGCAATACATACAGGCATATTTTCATATCCCATTTTTTTAATTTCTTCAATATGTTGTTTAGCTTTATCTGTAAATTCTACATCTTCTGCTCCATATATTTTTTGTGCTACTGCCTTAATCTTGCTTTCTATTGATTCACTTAGCTCATAAGCAAATTTAAAGTTTGTAGGCTCTTGTGCTAAATCGACTATTTTTTGTGCTAAGTCTTCTGCTCCTTCTCCACCTTTTTCCCAGCTTTCAACTAAGCTCAAATTTATTCCTTTTTCCTGTAATTTATTTTGTAAAAATTTAATTTCATTTTCAGTATCATGTGTATATTTATTTATGGCCACTATAACATTTAATCCATAATTATTTTTTAAATTATCAACATGTCTTTCTAGGTTTTCAAAGCCCTTTGCTAAATATTCAACACTTTCATTTTTTATATCTTCTTTTGGCATTCCACCATGATATTTTAATGCTTTAATAGTTGCCACACATACTACTGCATCTGGTTTTAAGTTAGCTTTTCTACATTTTATATCTAAGAATTTTTCTGCTCCTAAATCTGCACCAAATCCAGCTTCTGTAATCACATATTCCCCTAATTTCAAAGCAAGCTTTGTTGCAATTACACTATTGCATCCATGTGCAATATTTGCAAATGGTCCACCATGAACTATTGCAGGTGTTTGTTCTAAACTTTGTACTAAATTTGGGTTTATAGCATCTTTTAGCAATACTGTCATTGCTCCATCTGCTTTCAAGTCTTTTGCTGTTATTGGTTTATTGTCTTTAGTATATCCGACAATAATATTCCCAATTCTTCTTTTCAAATCATTTATATCTGTTGCCAAGCAAAAGATAGCCATTATTTCAGATGCAACAGATATATCAAATCCATCCATTCTTGGCACTATATTTTTTTCTTGTGATAATCCTGTATTTACTGTTCTTAGTTGTCTGTCGTTTAAGTCAACACATCTTTTCCACACAACTCTGTCAAATTCTAATTCATTTCCAAAATATATATGGTTATCTATCATTGCTGACAATAAATTATTTGCAGATGTAATTGCATGTATATCTCCTGTAAAATGTAAATTTATATCTTCCATTGGTGCTATTTGACTATGTCCTCCACCTGTTGCTCCACCTTTTATTCCAAACACAGGTCCAAGAGATGGCTCTCTTAGTGCTAACACAGCTTTTTTTCCTATTTTTCTTAATCCATCAGCTAGTCCTATTGCCATTGTAGTCTTTCCCTCTCCAAGTGGTGTTGGGTTTATAGCTGTTACTAAAATTAATTTTCCATCTTTTTTATTTTTTAATTCTTTATATACTTCGGGAGAAATTTTTGCCTTAAATTTTCCATATTGTTCTAGTTGCTCTTCTTGGATGTTTAATTTTTCGGCTATTTCTGTTATCTTTTTTAATTTTGTATTTCTTGCTATTTCAATATCTTCCATCTATATTCTCCTTTTAATATATATTTTATTTACTAAAATTAAAATAATAATCCTATAATAACTCCAATAGTTGCTCCCACAATAACTTGAACCGGAGTATGTCCTAATACCTCAACTAACTTCTCAGAAACTTGTAGGCCTGTTAGTCCAGGCGTTTCAACTATTTTATTTAACAATTTTGCCTGTTTTCCAGCAGCTCTTCTAACTCCAGCTGCATCATACATTACAATAAATGAAAAAATTAATGACACAGCAAATAAAGGTGAATTAATTCCAACATTTTTTCCTATCATTGTAGTTAATGATACTACAACTCCAGAATGTGAGCTTGGCATTCCTCCTGCTTGCATTAATTTTTTAAAATTAAACTTTTTAGTCTTTATTAAATCATAAATAAATTTAAATAATTGTATTCCAAACCATACCATAAATGGTACAATTATATACTTATATTCTTTAAAAAAATTAAAAATCCCCTGCATCTTCTATTCCTCTTCTTGTACAAAACTTTCTTCTTTTGTTTCTTCTCCATCTTTTAACAAAATAGTAATTCTTTTTTCAGCATTTTCTAGCAAATCATTACATTGTTTTGAAAGTTTCATTCCTTCTTCAAATTTTGAAACTGAATCTTCTAATGATAAATCTCCATTTTCTAATTCAGTTGCTATTTTTTCTAATTCTTTTATAGTTTCTTCGAAACTACCTTTTTTCTCCATAATATACTCCTATTTTTCATTTATAATTCCTGTGGTAACATCCACAATATATCCACTTATAGTCTGAGTTGTTTTTGTATCATAAACTGTTACCAAATATTTGCCATCATTTTGAATGCTTATATTAAAATCAATACCATCTGTATTTCCAAATTTTTCTGTCCATTTATCCTTAACAAGACTGATTGCTTTTGCTTCTTTTGGTGTCATTGCATTTTCGTCTGCAACTGTTTCTTTGCCTGCTACTGCAATACTATTATTCTCAGAATCATTATTTTTTTCTTCATTAGACTCAATATTGCTATCTAATATATTATCTAGCATATCATCTAATCCATTATTAGCATCAGGTAACACTTCTCCAACGCCTAGTTTATCTTGCTCTATTGGCTGTTTTCTAAATTGTTGGTATACTACACATATTAAAGCAAATAATATTATTGTAATTACTATTGCAATTACTATGTTTTTGGTTGTTTTTTTCATTTTTTTCTCCTTACCTATATAATTTTTGCTTTTGTTTCTCCATCTTGCATTCTAATAGATATTTCGTCTTCTTTTCTTAGCATGTTTTTGCTTTTTATAACAATTCCATCTTTTAAAATTATTCCATATCCTCTTGCTAATGTTTTTAGTGGACTTAGTGAATCTAACTTTAATATTAGATTTTGAGTTATAGACTTGTCATTTTGCAATTTACTTTTCACACTGTGTTGCATTGATTTTACTTTCATATCAATTACCATATACTGTTCATTTACTTTTTGTAAAATTCCAGTAAATGCTTTTCTAGTCATACATTTTTCATATCTAAGCTTAATTAACTGCAATTTTCTTATTAAAGCTTGTTCATACCTTCGTTGGTAATTTTTAATTTTCATTTTTAATTCTGCAACATCCGGTACTGCAAGTTCAGCTGCTGCTGATGGCGTTGGCGCTCTTAGGTCTGCAACAAAGTCTGATATTGTAAAATCTGTTTCGTGTCCAACAGCAGAAATAACTGGTAATTCTGAATTATATATTGCTCGTGCAACAATTTCTTCATTAAATGGCCATAAATCTTCAAGTGAACCTCCACCTCTAGCTACAATAATTACATCTGCTAATTTATGTTTATTCATAAATTCAATACCTTTAGCAATTTTTTGTGCTGCTCCGCTTCCTTGGACTGGTACTGGTAACAACCTAATATGCACATTTGGATTTCTTCTGGTAGATACATTGATAATATCTCGTATTACCGCTCCTGTATTTGAAGTAAGTACACCAATTGTTTCTGGCATCATTGGTATTGCTTTTTTATAATTCTGATCAAATAGTCCTTCTTTTTCAAGCTTTGCTTTTAGTTCTTCATACTCTGCTCTCAAGTCACCCATTTTTCCAAGTTGCTTTATAGCTTTAGCATATAATTGATATGTACCATCTCTTTCAAAAACAGATACACTTCCAAGTATCATTACCTTCATTCCATCTTGTGGAACAAAATCTAAATGTGCTGTATATGTTTTAAACATTATTGATTTTATTAAAGATTTTTCATCCTTTAGAGTAAAATATATATGACCAGTGTAATGATTTTTTAGATTTGAGATTTCTCCTTCTACTAAAACATTAGTAAAATACTCATCATCTTCAAATTTATCTTTTATATATTTATTTAATTCGCTTACACTTATTGGATTATATATCATACCTACTCCTCATTTGTTATTCCTGTCTGTTTTATAATATTAGCTAGAATTCCATTTATAAAAGATGGTGAATTTTCGTCTCCATACTTTTTAGCAATTTCAACAACTTCATTTACTACAACTTTATATGGTAATTTCGCATACACTATTTCATAAGTAGCTAATTTTAATAATGCTGTATTAACTTTTGAAATTCTTGAAATATCCCATTTTTCTTTCAAATTTTGAGATATTAATTTTAATATTTCTTCTTCATTTTCATTAATACCAAGTATTGTTTGATTTATATATGTTTTTGCTTTTTCTTGATTAATTTCTTGTTCATTCAAAAACATTTCAATTTGCTCACTGTATTCACTTTTTTCATTTTTTTGAATTTCTAAGCTATATAGTAATTCAAAAGTAAGTTCTCTTGTTTCTGTTCTAGTCATGTATTTGTTACTCCCTTTTTATAACTTATCTATAAAATTTTTTATCTTATCTTTTACTCTCTCTTTATTTTTTTGATAGTAATTTCCTGCCCATATACATATAAGTATTAATGCCATTATAAGTAAAATTTTATATAAATTTGTACAAAATAGTAAGATTGCCAAGGCTATACCTACTAACCCGCCAACAATACCACCGCCATATTTGTCACAAAACATTCTGAAATTTTCCATTTGTTTCGCTCCTTTCAATTTTATTCCTGAACTGCTGGTTTTACAGGTTCAATATCTTTTACTTTTATATTAACTTCTTTTACTTCTAAGTCAGAAGTATTTTTTATTGTTGTTTTAATCTTGGTTTGTAGATTAGTTGAAAGCTCTTTTATTATTGCATTTTCTTTAACACTCAAGTTTACAAATACTGTTACATTATTTTCTTTATCTAATTCCACTCTTGTTGTTACATTCTCGGCACTTTCAAAACCTTTTACTACACTATTTACAAGATTTTCAATTGTATCTTTTGTGATTAATAATTTTCCGTCTGAATTTTCTAACAATATACCATTTTTATAATCCATTTCTTGCTTTGAAGTTGAATCAAAAAATATACATTTGATAGCTAATAAAATAAACATTACACTTAATGCTAATATAATATTAGAAACTACTTCATCTTGAAGTATATTTACAATTATACTATGTACTAATTCTACATTTAACCAGCCAAATATTACTAAACATGTAATTATTGATAATATAAGTATTAGACTCGAAAACAAGGCCAGTCCTATTCTATCTAAGATCTTCATTTTTATTTCATCCTTTCTTACTTATTTTAAAGCATATTTTATGTTTTAAACTTTAAATTAGGCACAGTAAAAAATTATTGTGCCTAATCTTTTTTATTATTCTTTATCTTCTTCTTTGTCGTTTTCCACTCCCATGTTTTCTGTACTAACTCCTTGAATGTGGACATTAACTTCAACTACTTTTAATCCTGTCATACTTTCAACTGCTTTTTTTACTTTATTTTGAATTTCAAAGGCAACATCAGGAATTCTTACTCCATATTCCACTATAATGTTTACATCTATTTTTGTTTCTTTTTCTCCTGTTTCTACTTTTATTCCCTTTGATAAATTCTTTTTACCACTAAGTACTTCTGATATTCCTCCTGCAAATCCTCCTGACATTTGAGCTACTCCTGGCACCTCAGATACTGCTACTCCAGCAATTACTGAAACAACATCATCTGAAATTTTTATATTTGTATTATTTTCTAATGCTACTTCCCCATTATTTTCAATAACCTTTTCAACCTCTTTTACTTCTTTATTTTCTTCTTCCATAAAGAAACCTCCTTTTTCTCAAGAATTATTATATCTTTAGATATATATTAGTATATCAATTTTGTTGGAATTTTACAACTATTTTGCCTTATTTTTTTATATTTATCATAAATTTGTGGCCATGAATATACTCTCTGCAAATCATTTGCTTCCACAGCTTGATTACAGGTAGAAGTATATAAAAATGTAATTATTCCACCGCTTTGTACATTTCTGCAGTGTGCAACACTATCATCAATAAACATCTCAACATCATTTTCTTTTGAAGCATTTAATTTATTCTGTGCATTCATTACAAGTTTATCATATACTATATTGTTTTTTTCAAGCCATTTTTGAGTATAGTTTTGTACTAAATGACTATCTTCTTCAAATTCATATCTTGAAGTTATTATTATTATATTATTTCCTTCTTGTTTTAACTTTTTTAGAATCTCTGCCACTTCATCTTTTGGTGTTGCTATTGTTAGCATATCTATAAAATATCTCTCCCAAAATAAATCTGTTTGCTCTTTTGACCAGTCAGGATACATTGTTTCTATATAATTATGGTCTGCTATTTTACCATATTGTTTTGGGTCCCCACTATTTCCAAATTCTATGTCTGACTTTTGTGCATTTGTAAATACACTTTCAAATGAGTTTGATATTGTATCATCTATGTCTATTCCTATATTCATTTTTCTTCACTCCTTATTTTTTATAGGTTTTAATTTTAACATACTAAAATTAATTTATCAATACACAAAACCTTTGTTTGTCTTTTAAATTATATAATGTTATATTTCATATTTTCATACTCAAATCGTTCTATCTTCTTTAGACTAATAACTGTTTTTACCGCTTTTTTATCTACAAAAAATTTCTCCATTTATTTATTAAAAAATAAATGTAAACACTTTTTGTGTCTACATTTATTTTATTACTTTGCATTAAATGTTTACTTTATTTTACCATTTCATGTTGTGTTGTAATATTTCCCGCATTGTCTTTTACAACGACTTTTACTGAATTGTTTGTTATGCTTTCAGCATTAATTAATACACTTCCTGATGCTGTTGCAAGATCATTTTTATCAATTAAAGCATATTCTCCACCTGTACTTAAATAATATTCATATTCTTTTATACCTGTTTCTTCATCAGTAGCTATTACACCAATTTTGATTGTTACTTTTGTACCTTGTGTTGTTTTTGCTCCATACGTTACTTCTGTTTGTATTTCTTTAATTACAGGAGCTTTTGTATCTTCTACATTAATTGTACTAACATTTCCATAATTTGTTCCATCTGTTGCTACTGCATATATTTTAGCACCATGTTTTAACCCTGAAATAGCACCAGTATAATCTTTATAATCTCCACTTAAAGTATTAACCTTATATTTTATGCTTAAGTTTGGGTTAGTAATTAGCTCTATTGAACATGTTCCCTTATTCCAAACAGGTTCTCCTGCTGTTACAGTTCCTTGGAATATAGTTCCTCCTCCACTGCTACTACCAGTTGTAATTACATTAGTTATAGTTGCCATTCCTTCATTTCCTGCAACATCTGTTGCTGTTACTTTTATATCGTAAGATTGACCTTCAAGTAGTCCTGTAAATGCACAAGTTGTTGAAGTTGTAGTTGTTTTTTGTGTATCAATTGTTTCACCATATAAAACATCAGATGATTTCTTTATACAATACGTATATGTTGGACTAGATGGCATTCCTGATTCCAAGTCTCTACTTGATACTGTTACACTTATACTATTAGCAGTTTTCTCAGCTTTTTCAATAGTTATTGTTGGTTTTATTGTGTCTAATATATTTATTACTGCTTCTAGCTCCCCATAACTATCCGACACTAATTTTGCATATACTTTGTCTCCGCTAATCAAATTAGTAACTGTAGTTCCTACTGTCCATGTGCCAGCTGTTCCGTTTTTTTGCCACTGTATTTCATAATTTTCATCACTTATATTAATTGCTTCTAACTCAATTGTAGCCTTTCCATTGTTCCAAACAGTAATTCCTTTTTGTCCAACTCCTGCTTGTGTTTGCATTAAAGAATTTAATTCATTTATTAATGAATTAACATCATTATTGTCACCTTCTATAGATGATTCCGTTTGTTTAGCTAATTCTTTACTTTGTTTTATTAAGCCTTCATCACCAAATACCGTAGATATTGTCACTCCAGCTAATATTAGCATTATTGCAATAGTTACTACTAATACAATCATAGTAATACCTTTATTCTCGCCAACCTTTTTCATACGTTTCTTACTCTCCTTCTATAGTTTATACTATTCAAGATCTTTTACTTAAAGTTACTATATTTTCGCCCAAAAGTAAACAAGATTTTATATTGCCTTATTGTATTGTTAAGCAATATTTTTTATTTATGTTTCTTTTTTCTTACTCTCTGTAAGGTTTTGTTGTTTTTTTCTCAATATATCTGGTTAGATTTGATATTTTTGTTACAAACTTTTAATATTTTTGTAACAAAAATGTAATATAAGAGGCATTACTCTAACTATGCCTCTTATACATTTTTATTTATATTCTTCTACTTCTTTTTTAATTTTTGATATAAAGTCTTCTAGTCCCATTGCTCCAATGTCACCATCTGATCTTGAACGAACTCCTACGGCATTTGCTTCTACTTCTTTATCTCCAATAATTAACATATATGGAATTTTTTGAAGTTGTGCTTCTCTAATTTTGTAACCAATTTTTTCTTGTCTTTCATCAAGTTCTGCACGAATTCCATTGTTGTCTAATTCTTCTAGAACCTTTTCAGCATATTCTTTATGGCTATCTGCTATTGGTAATATTTTTACTTGTACTGGTGATAACCATGTTGGAAATGCACCTGCATAATGTTCTGTTAAAATGCCAATAAATCTTTCAAATGAACCAAACAATGCTCTATGTAGCATAATTGGTGTTTTCTTTTCTCCGTCTGAATCAATGTATGATAAATTAAATCTTAATGGTAATTGGAAATCTACTTGTACTGTTCCCATTTGCCATTCTCTTCCTAAACAGTCTTTCATTTTAATATCAATTTTTGGACCATAGAAAGCTCCATCACCTTCATTTACACGATAGTTGTCTTTACCACATATTTCATCTAATACATCTTTTAAGTCCGCTTCTGCTTTATTCCATAAATTGATGTCTCCAATATAATCTTCTGGTCTAGTAGATAATGTTAATATGAAATCTAGTCCAAATATGTTATATAGTTTTTTAGCAATTTCAAGAATGTTTTTAATTTCCTCTTTAATTTGTGATTCCATAACATAGTTGTGTGAATCATCTTGTCTAAACATTCTTACACGGAATAAACCATTTAATTGTCCAGATTTTTCGTTACGATGTATAACATCTATATCACTAAATCTTAAAGGTAAGTCTTTGTAACTTCTTAATTTGCTTTGATAAATTTTAATAGAGTTTGGACAGTTCATTGGTTTTAAAGCCTGTTCTTTTCCATCACTATCTATTAAAACAAACATATCATCTTTGTAATGATCCCAATGTCCTGATGTTTTCCATAAAATACTGCTGTTTAATTGTGGACCAGAAAATTCTTGATATCCTCTTTTTTTATGTTCTTTTCTCCAAATGTCTATAAGTATATTCATCATTGTAAAGCCTTTTGGCATCCAATATGCCATACCTGGTGCAGTTTCATCAAAGAAGAATAAATCTAATTCTTTTCCTAATTTACGGTGATCTCTTTTTTTAGCTTCTTCTAACATGTGTAAATATTCTTCTAGCATACTTGCTTTAGGAAATGCTATACCATAAATTCTTTGAAGAGTTTGTTTTGTTTCGTCTCCTCTCCAGTATGAAGCTGATGAATGTAATAATTTAAATGCTTTTACTGGACCTGTGCTCATAATATGTGGTCCTGCACATAATTCTTTAAATTCACCTTGATCATAAAAACTAATTTCTTCGTCTTCTGGTAATTCTTCAATTAGTTCTACTTTATATGGCTCTTTTCTATCTTTCATTAACTTAATAGCTTCTTCTCTTGAAAGAGTATATCTTGTAATTGGTAAATCTTCTTTAACAATCTTCTTCATTTCCTCTTCAATTTTAGCTAAATCTTCTTCTGTGAATGGCTTTTCCACATCAAAATCATAATAGAATCCGTTATCAATAGAAGGACCAATTGTTAATTTTGCATTATCTCCATATAGTCTTTTTATAGCCTGTGCCATAATGTGAGATGTTGTATGCCAATATGCTTTTTTACCATCTAAATCATCAAATGTTAAAATTTCTAATTTACAATCTTTTTCAATTAAAGTACGTAAATCTTTTACCTCTCCATCGATTCTTGCGGCCATAGCATTTCTTGCTAAACCTTCACTTATTTTTTTTGCAACCTCTAAAACAGAAGCTCCTTCGTTTACTTCTATTTCAGAACCGTCTTTTAATTCTACTTTTACCATAGTTTCTCCTCCTTTATTATTTAAAAGTGTGCCAATGGGGACGGAGATTTTTGGCACATTTACAAATTTATTTTTAATTATTTTTTTAGTAATTAGAATGTGCCAAAAATCTCCGTCCCCATTGGCACACTTAATAGCAATACAAAAGCACTCCCAAAGTATTGCTACTTTAGGAGTGCTTATATACACGGTTCCATCCTATTTTTTACTTAATTACTCTTTAACGCAGATATACGCCTAGCTTTTAACTAGGAACCAATGAGGTAGTTTTTCAAATCAGTTTATTTAAGTTGGTTTTCAGCCGGTGACCAACTCTCTCTTTCAACAACCTTGATTTTACTTTGTCTCATTCTTGTCTTTATTTTTTAAACTATATCTTATTATACTCGCTGTTAACATAAGTGTCAAGTAGTTTTATATAAGTTTTAATATATCTTCCTTTGGTTGAACTCCTATTGTTCTTCCTGTTTCAGCACCATTTTTTACAATTATAAATGCTGGAATTGTCATTATTTCATATTTTTCTGCTAATTCATGATTTTCGTCTACATTTACTTTGCATACCTTTACTTTATCTCCCATTTCTTCTGCAATTTTATCTATTACTGGAGACATCATTCTACATGGTCCACACCAATTAGCCCAAAAATCTATCAAAACTGGTACTTCTGCCTCCATTACTTCTTTTTCAAAATTATCTTTATTTAACTCTATTACACTCACTTTATTTTCCTCCTAACTCTTTTATTTAAGTACAGCCAAACCTGCTTTTGTTCCTTCATATATAGCTTTAGATATTTGAAGTAATCCACCTGTACAATCTCCACATGCAAACAAGCCTGGTACTGTTGTTTCCATATTCTCATTCACAACAATATTATTATTTTCAATTCTAGCGCCTATTTTTCTTGCTATATCTGTACTTGATGCAGTTCCAACTGCAACAAATACACCACTTATTTTTTGTTTTGTATTGTCTTCAAATTCTACTTCTTCAAGCTTGCCATTTCCCCTGAACTCTCTTATTTTTTTATCATTTACTTTTAATCCATTGCTTCTATTTTCAATTATTCTGTTTCCATTTGTAAATATAGTTACAGAATTTACAACAGGTTTTAATGTTTCAAATTCATGTATTGCATAATTTCCTTCTCCTAATACAGCTACATCTTTTTCTTTGTAGAAAAACGAGTCACATATTGCACAATAACTTACACCTTTGCCTTCAAATTCTTTTATGCCTTTTATATTAGGAATATTTCTATTTGTTCCAGTTGCTAATATTACTGATCTAGCATTATATTTAGAATTTATTGTTTCTATTGTAAAACAATCTTTATATTCAATGTTTATTACCTCATCTTGTACTATTTCTACACCTAAATTTACAGCTTGATTCAATCCATTTTCATATAGTTTTTTTCCGGATATTCCGTTTGCAAATCCATAATAATTATCTATTTTCTCTGCTTTTTCAAGAGATCCATTTCCTTTTGATATAACTAATGTAGACAAATTTCTTCTTTTAGCATAAATAGCTGCTGTAATTCCTGAAGGTCCACTTCCAATTACTATCACATCATACATTTTTTCATCGCCTCCTCACTAGTTTTATATACATTTTATTTTTTTTCTTCAGTTATTATACACTAATTTTATATTTTTTAAAATATAAAGCTAAAAATAATTTTTGTATTATTTTTTATTTTTTCTCTTGACAAAGCGAACATATTTTTGTATACTATATACGAACATTGATTCGGGAATATATTCTATTTGGAGGTATTAATTATGAACATCTTAAAAACTAGAAATAATGTAATCTCATATACAGTAAATAAGGAAATAAGCTCAAATTGCTATGTTGCGGTTGATGGTGGAGAAGTTGTAGTTAATGCTCCATGGTATTTTTCTAGAAAACAAATTCAAACAATTATTGAAGAAAAAAGACAATGGATTCTAAATAAAATTGAAGAATATCAAGAACAAAATCGAGTATATTCTGACAAAGGTAGTATTGTAATTTTAGGTTCTGCTCATCAAGTACGTTTATATTACAAAAGCCAAAATGCTCCTAGTATAAATATAGTTAATCGCACAATTGAAGTAGTACTTCCTAATAAATACAAAAAACTAGAAACTACTCAAATTTTAAAAATATTAGTTGATAAACTTTATGAAAAAGTTGCTGAACAAGAAGTAGAACGAGCTATGGAAAAAACAAGATTACTTCTTGGATATGCTCCTGAAGATTATGAAATAAAAAAATTAGCTAATAATGTTATAGCACACTTTTCTAGCAACGAACAAAAAATATCAATTAATTCAAATATAGCTAAATATGATAGAAATGTAATTGACTACATTGTATTGCATGAATTTTGTCATATAAAATATAAAATTCACACTAAGAATTTTTGGAAAATAATTGCTAAATATATGCCAAGTTATGAAAAATACGAAAATATTTTAAAAGGCTTGTCATATTAAAGTAACCTCAATTAGTTTTTAACATCAAAAATGCTAACCATTATAGGTTAGCATTTTTGATGTTATTCTAACAATTCATTTTATAGTTCTTCATCTACCATAATTTTAGCATAATATTTTTCATCAAATTCTTTATCATATTCAATATCTGCAAATATTTCTGGCATTTCTTCTTGGAAATATCTTAGTAAAGGAATAAGTACTTGTCTTATTGAAGGATGTACATGTTTTGTTGTTCTTAGGCTTAAAATATGTTTCCATTCTCTAATATTAGCTGTCATAACATATTCTGCTGCTACCGAATGAGGTAATACTTCTCTGCACATATCTGTTGTAGCTCCTAATTCTTTCATTCTCATATATCTTACTTCTATTTCTTGCATTGCTTTTTTCCATTCCTCATATATTGCTTTATCTTCTATATATGATGGATTAATAAATGCAATTTCATTTCCATATTTATCTTTGTCATAACTGCAATATCTTGTTGACTCTATTGAAAAGCTTGCATGTCTATGTCTTGTTAGGTCTTTATATGATCCAACATCATCATAAATTCTAACTGTAATTTTTTCATGTTCTAATACAGATTCATGTCCTTTATTTAAGCAATTTTTTAATAAGTTTTTATATGATTCTTCTGAAACCATTCCTTCTGAGCGATAGCATGTTCTACAAGCTTTTTCTATTTTTTTCATTATTTGTATTCCATCAATTTTTTCTACTTTTATCCATGGTTCTACTATTCTCATTTATTATCCCTCCCAATTTTTACTTCAATTACTATATCAAAAAATTAAAAATATTACAAGAAAATTTTTAAAAAAGAAATTTTAATATAGCAATAGAAAACGAGTTTGAATAAATCAAACTCGTTAAAGGAGCTATGGTCAATGAGAAAATTATTTTCTCATTTTATATGCCATAAGGGCATATAGAGAGTGACCACTGAGGAACATGTCCTCATAAAATACTTTTCCTTCAAAAAGTTGCTCACACAACTTCTTGAAGACGAAGTCTTCTTCCAACCAGATAATCTGGTCGTCAATCTTCTCCATCTCGTCGAGATGACGTTTTTTGTTGCCAATCATGTCAGCAACAATAACACCGTAATTCTCGTCCGATTTGGACGGATCCAACAGCGACGGTCCTTTTACAAGGACTTTAACATTGCCTACTACCACTCCAGTCTCTTCTTCAGTTTCCCGAATGGCTGCCATTTCCTCTGTCTCACCTTCTTCAATCAAACCTGCAGGAAGTTCAATGTAGAACTCACCTGTTGTTGACCGAAACTGTTTTATGAAAGCAATCTTGCCTTCATGCCTTACTATTACAGCAACCGACGGTTTACTGTGAATCACAGTATGTGTCAAAACAATATTTCCTTGTTCATCAACATACGTTACTTTGAGTCCCTCCATCCGGGGGGTTTTAAAAATCTGTTCTTGACTTACTTTTTTATAGTTGTCCATGTTGTTTCTCCTTTTTAAAATTACTTAAATATATTATATCATATTTTTACTTTTTATGCAATGTTTATAGGTTTAATTGAAATCAGGTACATATTCTTCTTCATGTTCTCCAAGTTCTTGTATATATCCATTTTCTAAATTTAAAGTATATAAATAATTTTCTATTTCTTTATATTCTCTTTTAGTTAATTTTCTATTTAATAGTTTATCTTCCTTTGCTTTATATGTAGGAAAATATTGTGCCATAACACTTATATATGTATCTTTAGGCATATTGTCTTTTATCCATTTTAAAATATGTTTTGAATTTTGTATATGATTTGGTAGTACTAAATGTCTAATAATTACTCCTTTTTGAATTATTCCACTTTCATTAAATACTGGTGTGCCAACTTGTTTTTGCATTTCTTGTATTGCTTCTGTTGCAATTTTAAAATAGTTATCTACCTTAGAATACTTCAAACTTAATTCGTTTGAATAATATTTTAGATCTGGTAAATATATATCTATATAACCATTTAACTTTTTTATAGTTTCTACATTTTCATATCCGTTAGTATTATAAATAGCAGGTATGTTTAGTCCATTTGACTTGGCTATTTTAATCGCTTCTATAATTTGACATGCATACATAGTTGGAGTTACTAAGTTTATATTATTTACTCCTTTTGATTGTTGGTCTAAAAATATTTGAGCAAGTTCTTCTATTGTTATTTCTTTTCCTTTTCCCTGCTGACTTATTTCATAGTTTTGGCAATATATACAATTCAGATTACAATTACTAAAAAAGACAGTACCTGATCCATTTTTTCCACTTATACTTGGCTCTTCGTAGTTATGCACAGAGGCCAAAGCAATTTTTATTTTATCATTACATTTACAATATCCAACTTTTCCGTTTACTCTATCTACTCCGACAGTTTCTTGGACAAATATCACATTTTTCTAAGTTCATTTTTTCTCCTAATTATAATTGTTATTTTATAATATTTGTATTATAATATCTTGTAGTTGTTTTGTAAAGATATGTTTATTAACCAACAAGGAGGAAAATATGGGTTTTATAGAAAGAGATTATAAAGTTGACATTATGCATATTGGAACTAGTAATTTAATTACCAACTATGGTATTTTGTGTTTATTAGAAGATATTGCTACTGTTCATTCTGATATTGCTGGTTATGGTATAGCTCAAATACCTTTTACTCATGTTTCTTGGATTTTGCTTAATTGGAAGGTGTCTGTTTTTAAAAGAGTAGCTTTTGGAGATATGGTAAAAGTTAAAACTTGGTCTGTTCCATATAATGAATTATTTACTTATAGAAATTTTGAAATTTATGACAATGATAATAATTTAATTTGTATTGCAAGTTCTAAGTGGACTTTAGTTAATTCTGATACAAAAACACTTACCAAGATTACCAAAGAAATAGAACTTAGTTATGAACCTGAAGATAAATTGGTATTTGATAAAATTGAAATTGCAAAATTAAAAGAACCTAGTAATGTTGAACATACTTTTAGTTTTAATGTTCTAAGAAGAGATATTGATTTTAATAATCACATGCATAATTTATATTACCTTTTATATTCTTATGAAGCATTACCTAAAGAAGTATATGAAAAAGGTGAATTAGATAATTTTGAAATTATGTATAAAAATGGAAGTATGTTAGGAGAAAAAATAGACTGTTATTATTCCTATGAAAATAATGCACATTATGTTGTAATGAAAACTGATAATAAATTACATGCAATTATAAAATTATATTAATAAAAATCGACTGAAAATGCAGTCGTTTTTTATTTTTACCTTTTTATCACAGATTTAATTTGATTGTCATAAAATGTAATATAAACTAATTTTAAGGAGGAATATTAAACATGTTTAATCGTTATAACAGATGTTGTTGTCAAAACAAGTATAATCCTGAAATTATAGAATCATTATGTAATAATGTTGGTACAACAGCAGATTATGCCCAAGACCCTGGAAATATTTGTAGTTGTAGGCGTAATAATATGGTAAATACTAATTCATGCTCATGTGGTTTTGATGAAGAGCCTGTTTCTAATATGTTTCCATCTAACCCAATGTTAGGTCAAAGCTATGTCCCACTTCAAGAAATGAATAGAACTTTTACACCTTGCTGTGGTTTAAAAATGGGAACTATATTTCCTGAACTAGTAAGTCCATATATGCCAGGTCAAAGTATGGCTGAAAATGATTATTTAAGAAGAAATAATGAAATTGGAGAGGGGTGTAATGGTTAATGGAAGATGAAAATAGAGATTGTAACTGCGGTGTAAATAAAATGGCTTGTAAAGATTGTAGTTATACTACTCAAGGCATTAATGCTGCATTTGGATATAATACTCCAGATATGATTGCAAATAATGTAAATAATAACTCATGTGGTTGTGGTAATTCAGAAGATCCTGATTGTAGTAGAGCTGACATGTTAAATAGTATTAAAAGTTTAAACTTTGCTGTTATTGAGCTTGGTTTATATTTAAATACTCACTCAGATGATGAAAAAGCAATTTGCTTACACAAAGAATATTGCAGACAATTAAGAGATTTACAAGATAAATATCAAAAAGTTTATGGACCTTTAAGCATTTACTGCCCATGTAATAAGTGGAGATGGCTTGAAGAACCATGGCCATGGGAAGGAGGAAATATTTAATATGTGGACTTATAATAAAGTATTGGAATACCCTGTTAATATAAAATGCCCAAATGCTAAACTTGCTAAATTTATTATTTCTCAATATGGTGGTCCTGATGGTGAGCTTGCCGCTTCCCTTCGTTATTTATCTCAAAAATTTGGTATGCCTGACCAAATTGCAAAGGCTACTTTAAATGATATAGGTACTGAAGAATTAGCACATTTAGAAATGGTTGGTACTATTGTTCATCAATTAACTGAAGGCTTAAGTATTGAAGAAATTAAAGCTGCTGGTCTAGGTGATTATTACACTGACCACGGTGTAGATATATATCCTCAATCTGCTGCTGGTGTGCCTTTCTCTGCAAATTGTCTTGCTTGTAAAGGTGACCCAATTGCTAATTTACAAGAAGACTTGGCTGCTGAACAAAAAGCTAGGGCAACTTATGAAAAATTGATTGATTTATGTGCAGATGACCCAGACGTTGTTGACCCTCTTCGTTTCTTAAGAGAAAGAGAAGTTGTTCACTTCCAAAGGTTTGGTGAAGCATTAAGAAATGTTCAAGATAAACTTGCACAAAAAAGATTTTTTACAAGTGGAATGAATAATACAAATTGCATGAATAACAACACATCTGATTCTGATTGTGGAATGTAAAAAATACCTCCGAATAAAACGGAGGTATTTTCTATTATAATTTATCATCATATTCAAGAAAATATGTACCTATATGTATTTTATTATATCCATTTAACTTGTTATATGCAATAACTTTATAACCTAATCCCCAATATACTTTTGACCCTCCATCCATATAAGTCATACTATCAAAATTCAAACAAAAAATTGGTAATTTTTCTTTTTTCACTCTTGTATAATCAATTGCAAAAAATATTGACCCAATAGTTATTATAATGATTATTAAAAATATAATTTTCTTTAAATATTTCATATTTACCTCCCTTTCCTATTGATTATTCTATACAATAGATTAAACTCTCTGCAATATTTTTTCCGTCCTTTAAAGACAATTCTACTATTATTTCAAGAAAAAGTCGACCATCTTCTTTCTTTAATGTCCTTCCCAATTATTTCCCTCCTTCTATTTTTTTAATTATATATTATATTTAAATTTTGGGGCTTAAAAGAGGAAAAAGAGGAAATTCTAAAACAATGTATCATTTGCTAGTTTCAAATTATCATCTACTATTAATAAAGTACATTTTTCCATAGATTTCTTCATATCTTTATTTTTAGTTGTTGTGCTATCTTTCTTACCATTTATAATATTCTTATATCATCTCATTTTTTACTTCACATAAAAAAGAACTAACTTTTTAAAAATCAATTCTTTAACTTCTAAAAGTAACTCAACTTTAATCTTTGCTTATTTTATTGAATGCTGGAATTTCTTCTATAGCATTGTTCTTGGCTGTTCTTATTAATATTTGAAAGAATTCCATAATCATCTTTTTACTTTCATCATCCAAGCTCTGATATTTCTTTAGCATTAATCTTACATCTGTAAATAATTTTTCTTTTATTTCCTTAAAACTATTTGCATTTGTTGTATTTATTATTTCAAATATAGCATCAACAACAGCTTCTCTTTGCTTTGGTTCTATTTCTTTTAGCCATTCTTTTATTGTTTTGTCCACAAATTGGCTTTCATTAGTAACCTCTGCCAAGCTTATAAGTTTTTTTCCTTCAAGTTGCCAGCTATATAAGTCATGTTGCATAAGGCCTTTCTGTACACTTTGAACTATTGTATATTTTTCTTCGTGGTTTAATAATCTACCTATAACCGATGATTGTGGAATATATGTATGAACCTTATTAATTGCTTGTTTATATTCATCAGTTTCTGTTATTTCTTCCATAAAGCCAGGACCATCATTATTATATACATTTATAATTCTTTTTTTGACACTTTTATCTGCATAAGTTGCAGAATATACTGCTAAATTTCCTCCTTTTGAATGTCCACCTATTCGTATTTTTTGTTTGTATTTTCGTGCCACTTCATTTATGTATTTTGCTGAATCCAATTGTGATGCAATATGTGATTTGAAGCTCATGTTAAAGTCTTCTTTCCATCCAACTAAAGTATCATCTGTACCTCTATATGATACAAATATAGTATTGTCTGGCATTAAAACCGTAACTGCAAAAAATTGCCTTTCTTCTTCTTTATTAAATTTGTTTGCAATATTTGTTACTATCATTTTTCCAAATCTTTCAGATTTGCCTATTAAAGGAATAAGTTCTTTATCATCTTCCCAAAGTATTCTTAAAGTTGTTTTGTCAGTTTGTTCAAATCTTTTTGCAAATTCTTCTATTGTTATTTCTTCATTTTCTTCTAATAGTTGTTCAAGTGGGAAATATGATAATCTTGATAATATTAAACCATCAATTTCATTAAATACATCTTTTTTTAAGTTTAAATCTCCTCTCCATTTTACATAGTCGCAAACATTTGCCATTTGTTACTTCATTCCTTTCAATATATATTTGAGACCCACATTCCATGTCGAAAAAGAATTAAATTTTCAACTAGTCTGCCTTTTCAACAGCCTCACATATTCTGCTCATTGTTTCTACGCACTCTATTGGGTATTCTCCTGTTGCTGTTTCACCTGATAACATTACATAGTTTGCCATATCATATACTGCATTTGCTACATCATTTACTTCTGCTCTTGTTGGTCTTGGGCTATGAGTCATTGATTCTAACATTTGAGTTGCTATTATAACTGGTTTTCCTGCTCTATTACATTTTCTTATAAATTCTTTCTGTCTAATTGGTACTTCTTCCATTGGAATTTCTACTCCTAAATCCCCTCTTGCAACCATAATTCCGTCAGATACCTCTAGAATCTCATCAAAATTATCTATTCCTTGTCTATTTTCTATTTTTGCTATTATCTTAATATTTTTCCCATCATTTTCTTTAAGTACTTTTTTTATATTTAATACATCTTGTGCACTTCGTACAAAAGATGCTGCTATGCAATCAAAACCAGCTTTTATACCAAATTTTATGTCTTCAATATCTTTTTCAGTTGGACTTGGAAGATTAATTTCCATTCCTGGAATATTTATACTTTTAGTATTAGTTAATTTTCCTCCATCTATTACCTGACATATAATATCTGTTCCTTTTATTTCAATAACTTTTATTTTTATTAAACCATCATTTATTAGAATAACTGTACCTACATTTACTTCATTATATAAATTTTTGTATGTTACTGAAACTTGCTCTTTATTACCTAATATTTCTTCTGTTTTTAATGTAAAAATATCATCTGGATTTAACCAAATTTCACCATTTTCAAATTTTCCAATTCTAATTTCTGGGCCTTTTGTATCTAACATTAAAGATACTTTTTTTCCAACTTTTGCTCTTACTTCTTTAAAATTTTCTATTCTTTCTTCTTGGTCTTGATAATTTCCATGTGAGAAGTTAATTCTTCCAACATTCATTCCTGCTAAAATAAGTCTTTCTAGCACCTCTGGTTTATCAACAGCTGGTCCTAATGTACATATAATTTTTGTTTTTCTCATTCCACATTCCTCCATATATATAAAAGGCGCTTATATTTGACGCCCTTTACCTTACTATTTTGTAATCCATTTTATCAAATCTAAGTTAGCTGAGTCTAATATCATTTCATGTTTAGGCATTACTCTAAATGTATATCCATAATTTCCGCCATTTATAAGGTTTACTTTTGCCTTATATGTATATATTTTACTTTCTTCATCAGCTTCTTCAAGTTCCATTGGAATAATACTAATATCATCTACAGTTCCATTTTCACTTATTTTTCCATAATATACTTGTGCTTCAATATTATCTTTATTAATATTTGGTAATTTTACTTTACATCTTACTTCAATATTATTTCCTGCATCTAATGTGATATTATCCAAATTATTTTCTTGCGTTATTTCAATGTTATCCCATGCATTCTTTAAGCTTTTTTTCCATTCATTAAGTTCTCCAACTTTTCCTAGTTCTGCATAATAGTTGTTATATAAATTGCAAAGTGGTATATACAATTTATCTACATAGTCTGTTAACATTCTAGATGTACTATATTTTCCTCCTGTAGATATAATTGATTCTTTCATTGTTTGCATCCATCTACTTGATATTCCATCTTCATCTTTCTCATAATACATAGGTATTATTTTGTTTTCTAGTGTATCATATATGCTTTGACTATCAGCTCTATCTTGAGATTCATAATCAGAATATTCTAATGATTCTCCTATTTTCCATCCATTTTTTGCATTATATCCTTCTGCCCACCAACCATCTAGAATACTGAAGTTAATTACTCCATTAACAGATGCTTTTTGTCCACTTGTTCCTGATGCCTCCATAGGTCTTCTAGGTGTATTTAACCATACATCAACACCACTAATCAAATATTTTGACATAGCAATATTATAATTTTCTAATAAGAATACTTTTCCTTTAAATTGTGGTTTCATTGAAATTTCATGTATATATTTTATTAAGTCTTGGCCTTCTTTATCTGCTGGATGTGCTTTTCCTGCAAATATGATTTGTACCTTTTGATTTTTATTATTTAGTATTTGTGTAATTCTTTCTAAGTCTTTAAATATTAATGTTGCTCTTTTATATGTCGCAAATCTTCTTGCAAATCCAATTGTTAATGCGTTTGGATCTAAGCAATCAACTATTTTCATTATTTCATCATAATTATATCCACATCTTCTTAGTCTATTTATAGTATTCTCTTTTACTATGGCTAACATTTTAACTTTGCGTTCTTGATGTGCCTTCCAAAGTTCTTCATTTGGAACATCTGATATTTTCTTCCATACTTCGTCATCATAAATTCTATCTTGCCAATATGGAATTAGATATTTATTATATAGCTCTTTTAAATGTGGTGATAACCATGAACAAGTGTGAATTCCATTTGTTACATACGTAATTGGAGATTCATTTGCTGCAATATTAGGCCATACTTCTCCAAATAGTTCTCTTGAAACAGCTCCATGTAGTTTACTCACACCGTTTTTCTTGCCTGCTACTTTTAATGCTAATATACCCATATTAAATCCAGTTGTATCTATTTGAACATCTGGTTTCATTCCCATTTGGAAAAATTCTTGTTTTGTAATTCCTAATTTGTCCCAGTAATCTTTAAAATACTTTTCTACCAAACTTAATGTAAATATATCATTTCCAGCTGGAACTGGTGTGTGTGTTGTAAATACTGTTTTAGAAGCTACTATATCTCTTGCAATTTGAAATGATACTTGTTTTTCTTTCATTAGATTATATATTAATTCTAATATTAAAAATGAAGAATGTCCTTCATTCATGTGATATATAGTTGGATTATAGCCTAATGCTTTTAACATTGCTACTCCACCTTGACCAAGTATAATTTCTTGTTGTATTCTCATTTCTCTGTCTCCACCATATAGAGTTTTGGTAATCTCTCTATACTCTGGAATATTTGCTTCAATATCAGAGTCAAGCAAATATAGTTCAACTCTACCAACATTTACCTTCCAAGCTTTCAAATATAATTTTTTCTTTGGAAAGTGTAATGCAACTAATACATCTTTTCCTTCAGAGTCTTTTACACTTTCAATCGGTAAGTTTTCTATATCAATATCATTATATTCTGTTTCTTGTATTCCGTTTCCATTTATTTTTTGATTAAAATATCCCTTTTTGTATAATAGTCCTATTGCTACTAGTGGAACCCCTAAATCACTAGCAGATTTAAGATGGTCACCTGATAAGATTCCAAGTCCACCAGAATAAATTGCTAATGTTTGATCTAACCCATATTCTGCTGAAAAGTACGCAATAACATCATTCTTATTGTCTGGATATTTCTTTTCAAACCAATTATTTTTACTTTTCATATAATCTTCAAAGTTTTCAACTACTTTATCATACTTTTTAAGGAACTCTGGGCTTTGTGCAGCTTTTTCTAACTTTTCTTGTGTTACTAATTTTAAAAATTTTATAGGATTTTTATTTACACTTTCCCATAAGTCAATGTCTATTTCTTTAAAAAGTTTTAAAAACTCCGTATTCCATGACCACCAAAGATTATATCCAATTTCGGATAACTTTTCAATTCTTTTTGGTAATTGTGGATTTACAGTAATCCTATTAAATATATACATTTTTTCCTCCTTAGTATCTTACAATTCTTCCTATTAATAGTGTTATTCTTTTATATAATTTGCTTTTATTTGTATAGATAAGTAAAATCAATTTTTTTCTATTATATTATCTATTAAGTTTTTATTTTTGTCAATCAATTTAATTAATGTAACTCTAAAAATTCTATGTCTTTTTTTGAATACTCCTCTGGCTTTAATCCTACTTTATTTCTCATTGAATCTAATAGTAATACTATGATTATTGTAATAACACAGCCTAGTACTAATACTGTATTTGAAGGTGTTGTTATTTTCAATAGCCATGAAGCACATAACGCCACTCCAGCTCTTGCAATACTCTCTACTAAATTATATGCTGATGTTATTTTACTTCTTAATGATGAATTAGTAAAATTATTTAAGTATCTTTTTATAAGAGTATAAAAAGCTCCTTTAGCTAAAAACTGTATAAAGAATAGAACTAATAATATTATTAATATTACTGTAAAATTAAATTTTCCTATTAAGCAAAGTCCCATTATTATACATGAAATTGTTGTTGGAACTGAAATTACCGCTAAAGTTTTATTCGTAAATTTATTATGAATTCGATTTTGATTTTTTGCGCTAATTCCAGATACTATTCCAAGTAAAGCAAATATAACTCCAAAGTATTGTTCAGGTACACCTATTTGTTCCAAAGTTCCACTTCTTAAGCTAACAAGTACACCTAATAAAGCTGCAAAAACAGCACCAAATATAAATAAGTATTTTAATCTGTCTGACTGCATCATATATTTAAATGAATTTTTTAAATCTTTTATATATTTTTTTGTACTTACAACTTCTTGGTTTTCCTTTTTTATGTCTTCAAATTTAAATGATAACACAGCAGATATTAAGCAACAAATTAAACATAAAATAAATGGTAAATATCCATTTATTACATATAAAAATCCTGCTGCAACTGATGAAATTGCATCAACATAATAATACCATGCCATACCCTTTCCATCTATTTTTGAAAAGGCGTACCCTCTTTTTCCATTTTGGGGCAAACTATCGCATAGAATGTTAGTTTCTACTACACCTTTTATATCAAATGCTATAGCTGATAAGCATTGTCCTAGTAAAACTAAACTTAAATCTCTTGCCATAATATAACTTAAAATAGAAAGAGCATTTACAATATTAGCTAAAATCAAACTATTTCTTTTGCCAATTTTATTTATTAATGCTGTAAGTGGTATTAATAATATTATTTTAAACACAGGATAACATGCCTCAGCAAATAATACATTTGAGGCACTAATTCCCTTTATCTGAGTTAAAAATATAAAGTTTATTGAATAATAAAATAGTAAATCCCATGACAGCATTTTATATGCAGGATATATTTTTATATTTCTTTCTTCCTTAGTCACTTCCAATATAATCACCAATAAAATTATATAAATAATTGTGTAAGAATGTCAATAGAAAATATTTATATAACTTTAAGAAAGTTTTAATAGATTTTTTACAATTCTAAGGTTATAATATAATTATAAATTTGATATAGGAGTTATATATGGTTAAATTTATTAAAAGAACTTTACTTTTTATTTTAATTATAGTTATTATTGCAAGTGGCTTTGTTCTATATCAAGGTCATAAGATTTATAAAAACGCATTAGATTCTGTGAGTTTGGAAGATAAAATTCAAAAAATAAAAAATGATGATAGTTATGTTGAATTAAGTAGCTTACCTACATATTATAAAGATGCAATTATTTCTGTTGAAGATCATCGCTATTATAATCATGGTCCAGTTGACTTGATTGCAATTCTTAGAGCTACAGTTTCAAACATACGTAATAAAGATTTTGTAGAAGGTGGTAGCACTATAACACAGCAAGTTGCTAAAAATTTATATTTTATTAGTACAGATACTAATTCTCTTTATAGAAAAATTGCTGAAATATTTATGGCTTATGATTTAGAAGAAAATTATAATAAAGATGATATTTTAGAATTTTATGTTAATACTATTTATTTTGGTGATGGATATTATGGTGTTGATGAAGCTTGTAATGGTTACTTTAAAAAATCTGCTAAAGATATGTCTTTATATGAAGCAACTATGCTTGCAGGAATTCCTAATGCTCCAAGTGTTTATGCTCCCACAGTTAATAAAGACTTAGCTTTAAATAGACAAAGAAAAGTTATTTCTACAATGGTTGAAAATGAATATTTAACTCAAGAACAAGCTGATGAATTAATTAAAATGCAAGAAAAAGAAACTCTTTAAAGAGTTTCTTTTATTTATAATATCTTTTTTAGTCTTAATACAATTATTTCTAATTTCATTCTATAATTGTAGCTATTTTATTTAATCTTATGTGTGCTATTTTTGGCACATTATTATAGTTTTCCTTTGAGTATAATATTTCTTCTTTATCTGGGTAGCAGAACTTACAATATCCATCATAAGCATTGTAATCATCTTCTGTAATATCTCTGCAGCATTCTTTACATTGTTTTGTTTTTTCTAGTTTTTCCATATTTCATTCCTCCTATTTATATTTCATATTTTGTATCACCTGTAAAACAATTTTATCACATACTTTTTGTCTACCGTGTGAGACATTGCTTTTTTATATTATTGTAAAATAAGTTTATATTTTATTTAAAAGTGGAGATAATCAGATTATGAATAATATTACAAAATATAATGGAAAACTAAATATACTTGGTCACACTCTGAAATCATATAGAATCAAACAAGGTTGGTCTTTAGCTCAAACTTCAGATCAATTAATGTTAATAGGTATCGATATTCCTAGGTCTTCTATTCAAAGAATTGAATGTGGTGATAGAATTTTAAAAGACTATGAATTAGTTGGTTTCTCAAAAATTTTTAAAATTTCTCCTAATGTTTTATTGGCTAACTTTTTAAAAGAATTAGAATAAAAAAAGAATTAGTATTATAAGCACACTAATTCTTTTTTATTTCATATTTATTATAGCTGTTACACAAATTTATTGTTGATTTATTTTTAATTTCTTTTTTAGGTATTAAATACATTGACATCTCACTTGTTACTATAAACACAAAATCTATATTTGTGTCTATTATAGTTTTATATGTTGTACCTTTAGTCCCACCACAGCTTTTCAATGCTACTTGATAATTTCCATACTTTGTCTTGCAACCTGTAGATTTTACTTGTATACTAGAAAACTTGCTTTCTTTTTCTACAACTAAATCATAGTCTTGTGTATCATTAAGTGGAATAGACACAGTGTATCCAGTAGTCGAAAAATATGCAATTGCTATTCCTAAACTAGAGTTTCCCTTTTCTTTGTTAGTTTCAAATCTCATACCTTCTCCTGTGTAGAATATTTGTTTGCATTATTATGCTTTTAAAAACAAGTTGAAAAACTTGTTTTTGGTGGGCAGAGATGGATTCGAACCATCGTACTCGTACGAGAACAGATTTCTTACTACTATAGTTTTCACTACCATCGAAATGTTTGTAGTCTGGACTTTCTCTTTATCTTGATAAGATACCAGGTATAAAGTCTCTACACTCGAAATTTCTTTCTAGCTCGGGATTATCATCAGCTTAACCTGTTAAGACTTCCCCGAATTAGCCCGGTTTTCATCATACAATCACTTGTATGAGCTGCAATTTCTGATTCTTTGTTTGAACCAAAGTCTACAGTCTGCCGCCTTTAGCCACTCGGCCATCTGCCCAAATATTATTAAATTTTTATACTTTAAATAATTAAAGTATGGTCCGCCATCTAGGATTCGAACCTAGGACCCACCGGTTATGAGCCGGTTGCTCTGACCAACTGAGCTAATGGCGGATTTCCAATGCAGGTTTAAGTATAAAACATTTTTATTAAATTGTCAATAGTTTTGTTTATATTTTTTTATTTTTTGATTATACAATTAAAGTAGTTAGATTTTATCTAACCACTTTAACAATATATCATTAGTTATGTTGTTCTCCTCTTCCCTCTGGAAGTGCTGGTACTTGAAGTACAACTTTAATCTTCATTGCATAGCTTATTGCTCTTACAATCTTGCTATTTTTAATTCTTTGCCATAAAGATGGTTTTACTTCTACTCTTGTTTGTTCAAAGTATGTCTTTTCTTCTGGAGTTTCTTCTTTTATTTCATTTAGTATTGCTTCAACTTCATTGCTATCATCTTGTGGAGTTGGTATCAATTTTAATGCATCTGCTATTTCAATTCCAATGTAGCTTAAAGCTTTTGATCTATCTTCTATTCTTTCCATATCTATTTCTATATGTAAGTTTGATTCTAGATTAACAATTCTTGCATTTATTAGTTTTACTGCATCTTGATAATTTTGTGATTTTGTTGATTTTGTTCTACCTATTAAACTTAATGTATCAATTATATCTTCTGGAAAATCTCTTGAAACACTTTTTACAGCTTCTTTCCAGTTTTCTTCTTTATTTTGTACTATTTCTAATGTTTCCCTTAATTTATTAGCTAATGCAATATTTTTTTCTCTTTGACGAATTAATTCTTCTATTTTTTTTGTGTTTTCTTCAAATTGATTTGTTGCATATTCAACTAACTCATAAGCAGCTTTATATACTGCTTTAGGAAAGTTTTTCTTTTTTGGATACTCAATTAAATAGGTTTTTATAGATTCTATTAAATCCTTGAAAAAAGCATCTTCTTCTAATTGTACAATTTGCTTTTTGCTGTTAGGATTTATTAGTTTTTGTACTTTATCCATATTTGATAATATTTTTTCTTCCGTGATAACCATTCTCACGTTTACTATGCCAGATCTAGACATCGTAAACTTCCCTCCTTTATCCTATGTTATTTTTCCTATGCGTTACTATTATATACTGAATTATAAAAAACCACAATAGGACTTCATCTTTTTTTCTTTTTTCTTTTCTATAACGATTTTATTACAACATTTTTGCAAAGTCAAGGATATTTTGTAATAAAATGTATTTTTTTGTAGCGCTTCTTCATTCATTTTTTCTAATTATTATATTATTTATTCTTTTTTATTTCTGCATATCTTTTAATTTTCATTGTAGTAGTTTTTTCAAATTCATCATGTTTAATTTCAAGATTTTTTATTGCTTTATATGAAGTTAGCTTTTTATTTACCTCTTTTATTTTAGGCCAAATAATTTCTCTAATTTGTTCATCAGTTAAGTCTTTTCCTATTTTTTCAAAGTTAGGTATAACCTTTACAGAAACAATAAGTTCTTTATTACTTTTATCTTTTTCGTCTTCTTTACCATATACCATACATTCTTTTATTTCTGGTACATGAGATAATAGTAATTCTATTTCTTCTGGATAAATATTTTTTCCATTTTGAGTAACAATTACATTTTTGCTTCTTCCTGTTATGTATAAGAATCCATCTTTATCTAAATAACCTATATCTCCAGAATGAAACCATCTTTCTCCATTTATTTCTTCAATAACACTTTTGGTTGCTTCTTCATCTTCATAATATCCAAGCATTAATGTAGGTGTTTTTATAAGTACTTCACCTTCTCCATTTTCGTTTGGATCTTCAATTTTTATTTTTCCTTTTGGTATTGCTTTACCTGCTGAGCCAACTTTAGTTTGATATTCTGGTGTCAAAGCTGCAATTGGAGCTGTTTCTGTTAGTCCATATCCTTGTAGGAATATTATTCCTATATCCTCTACCCATTTTCCTACTTTTGCATCTATTGGAGCTGCTGCAGACACTATAAATCTTAAGTTTCCTCCTAAATTTTCATAAATGTCTGAAAATACTTTGCGTTTTATATCTACTCCTACCACCTTTAATGCATTTGTCACATGTATCATTGAATTTACCAATCCATCTTTATTTGCTTTTTTTATACTTGCATTTATTTTTTTGTATAAGTTTTCAATCAATAAAGGAACTGATATTAAAACTGTTGGCTTTGTTTCCAACATATTAGGAACTATATGTTTTAATCCCTGACAAACTGCTATTGAACATCCCCATGCCATTGGAAGTAAAAATCCAATAGTTGATTCATAAGTATGATGTAAAGGCAATACTGAAAAGAATCTGTCTTCTGGATAAACCTTTGCATAAGCTGTAGCTGCATTTATATTTTCTGCCAAGTTACGGCTTGTTAGCATAACTCCTTTAGCACTTGATGTAGTTCCAGATGTAAATAGTAATACCTTAAATTCATCCGGATTTATTTTAATATTTTCAAAGCTTTTGTCTCCTGAATTAATAAATTTCATTCCTTCATTTATAAGATATTGCATTCCTACATTTCTATCTTTTATATCTTCATCTGAATACATTTTTATAAAATATTTTACGTTAGGGAATTTTTCTATTAGTTTTTTTACAGAGTCTGCTTTCTTTTCTGAATATATAATAATATTAGCTTTAGATCTTCCTACTACATTTTCTAATTCGTTTTCTGGTAGTTCTTTATCTGTTGGGATTGCAATTGCATCAATGCAAAGTGAAGTAACATAAGATACATACCAATCGTAAGTTGTTTCACTCAATATCATAATTCTTGGTTTTTCATTTAATTCCAATACTTTATTTATTGCTGTACCAAAACTTTTAACATCTTCTCCAAATTTTTTATATGTAATTTCTTCGTATTTGCCTTTTGGATCAAATTTTTCAAGTATAAATTCTTTATCTGAATACTTTTTTATTGCATATTCAAATATTTCCTTTATATCAGAATAATTTGTTGCCACATATTCTTTCTTATCTTTTTTTCTTTCTTCCTTTTGTTTTTCTATTTCTTCATTACTCATATTCATTTCTTCAATTTCTGATATATCTCTCATTTTAAATTTTGGAAATTTGAAGTCTGGAACTTTAAAATCTCTTAATCCTCTCATTTTATTTCACTCCCATAATATATATTAAAGTCTCATAAAATAGCTTTTACAATAAAACTATTATACATTTTTATTTTAAATTTTGCAAGTTTTTAGTTACAAGCAAAATAAAAACATAGTGTTTGCCACTATGTTTTTTTATTATTTTCTTCTTTTTCCGTCTAAAGCATCTAAATTATCTAAAGCTTTACCTGTTCCTAAAGCTACACATGATACAGCATCTTGTGCAATCATTACATTAATTCCTGTTTTTTCTTGTAACAACTTATCTAGTCCATCAATTAAGCATCCTCCACCTGTCATATATATTCCTCTATCGCTAATATCAGCAGACAATTCTGGAGGTGTTTTTTCTAGCACACTATGTACGGCATCAACCACCATCATTGCAGGTTCTATTAAAGCTTCTAACATTTCGCTTGAACGAACTGTTATTGTTTTTGGAAGTCCTGTAGCTAAATCTCTTCCTCTTATGTCCATTTCCATATCTTGAATTTTTGGATATACACATCCTATATTAATCTTTAAATCTTCTGCTGTTCTTTCACCTATAACTATATTGTACTTTTTCTTTATATATTTAACTATTGCTTCATCAAACTTATCTCCTGCAACCTTAATAGAACTGCTTACTACTGATCCTCCTAAAGATATAACAGCAATATCAGTTGTTCCTCCACCAATATCAACAACCATATTTCCACATGGTTTAGATATATCAAGTCCTGCTCCAATTGCAGCTGCAATTGGCTCTTCTATTAGATAAACTTTTCTAGCTCCTGCTTGTGATGCAGCATCTATAACAGCTTTTTTCTCTACTTCAGTTACTTTTGATGGTATGCAAATCATAATTCTTGGTGCAAATATAAATTTTCCACATACTCTATTTATAAAATATTTAAGCATTTTTTCTGTTACAGTGTAATTAGAGATTACACCATCTCTTAATGGTCTTGTAGCAACTATATTTCCTGGTGTTCTTCCAAGCATTCGTCTTGCTTCTTTTCCTACTGCCAATACTTCTCCTGTGTTGTTATCAACTGCAACTACAGATGGTTCTCTTAATACTATCCCTTTACCTTTAGCATAGGCAATAACTGTTGCTGTACCTAAATCTATTCCTATATCTTGTCCATACTTAAACATTTAAATCTTTCCTTTCGACAAAGCACATTTCGTTTTTATTACAATTCTGTTACAATTATATTACAAAGCATTTAAAATAGCAATGTATTTTTTAATATTTTTTAAATAAAAAAATAGAGTATAATCTTATACTCTATTTTACCTTGATTTTATTATTTTATACAAATAACCTTCCTAAAAATACCAATTGTAATATTCCGGCTGGACCAAATGGTGGAGTTATTTCTAATTCTTCAGGTGTAGCTTTTAATACATCATCGTTACCTGCAACTGTAATTTTTACTGAACTTACATTATCATATTTAAATCCAAGTTCAAATTGTTTTTCTTCTCCAACCTCTAAACTATCTATTTTCAAATATTTTGTTCCTATATTAACATCTCTTGGCGTATAAAAGTCAAATCTTAAGTATTTATCTGTAACTCTTTCTTCTGTAGTATTTTTAATAGTTCCTTTTACATTACCGTTTACGTTTGTTGCTTCTGCTACATTAACTGTTACTTGAGGTGTTTCTATATTCACTTCATATTTTTCCATAGGTTTATATAATGATTTAGTATATAAATATATCATTATATTTGAAAATACAAACACTATTAAAAACAGTAATACATAGCATAAAAGTACTTTTACTCTAGGTCTACTATTATATATCCATATTGACAAATAATCGCTCATATTATACCCCTTTCATTTATAGTTTTCTAAATACTCCTGCAACTTTTCCCAAAATTTCACATGTTGGTACAATTATTGGATCCATAGTGCTATTTTGTGGTTGCAATCTTATATGATCTTTTTCTTTATAAAATGTTTTTACTGTTGCTTCATCTCCTATTAATGCTACAACTATTTCTCCATTTAAAGCTGTATTTTGTTTTTTAACTAAAATATAGTCCCCATTTAAAATACCTGCTTCTATCATGCTTTCTCCTCTAACTGTAAGCATGAAACTTTCACTGTTTCCAACAAAATCAATTGGAATAGGAAATGTATCTGTAATATTTTCTACTGCTAGTATTGGTTCTCCGGCTGTTATTTTGCCAATAACAGGAACATCAACCATTTCTCTTCCAGTATAATAATTTTTATCTTCATGTTTTTTTACTGGTTCTCCATCTCCGCCTTTTAATAAGCGCAAAGTTCTACCTTTTTGGTCTTCTTTTTTTATGTATCCTTTTTCAGATAATTTTGCTAAATACCCATGTACTGTTGCTGTTGATTTTAATCCAACTGCTTTTCCTATTTCTCTTACAGATGGTGCATATCCCTTTTCTTCAACTTGTTTTTCAATAAATCTTAATATTGCTTTTTCTCTTTTATTAATTGACATTGGGTCCTTTTTTTTAGCCAAAATAACATCACTCCTTATTTTATCTCTTGCACTGGTTAATATATCCAGTTTTTCGTATTCTTTTATATAATAGCATACAAACAAAAAAATGTCAAACAAATATTTGACATTTTTTATGCGGTTCCAATTTTTTTAGTTGTTGCCTGTCTTTTAACTTTAACAGTCTTAGGCTCAATAATCTCTCTATTATTATTTATAATAATTTTAGGAGGTTCTCCATTTCTAACCGTTTCTTCAGTTATTATACATTTTTCTATTTTAGGGTTGGAAGGAATTTCAAACATAATGTCTCTCATAATTTCTTCTATAATAGAACGTAAACCTCTTGCTCCTGTTTTTCTTTCAATCGCTTTATCAACTATTAAATTCAATGCTTCTTGTTCAAACTCTAAATCAACGTTGTCTAGCTTAAACAATTTTTGGTATTGCTTTACTAACGCATTTTTAGGTTTTGTAACAATATCAATTAAGGCATCTCTGTCTAATTCTTGCAATGTTGCTATAATTGGTAATCTTCCAACAAACTCTGGTATTAAACCAAACTTCAACAAATCTTGTGGTAATAGTTGTTCAAATACCTTATATTTATCTATATCTTTATTACTTTCAATTTTAGCTCCAAAGCCTATTGATTTTTGACCAATTCTATCTTTTACTATTTTTTCAAGTCCTTCAAAAGCTCCTCCACAAATGAATAATATGTTTGATGTATTTATTTGTATAAATTCTTGATGAGGGTGTTTTCTGCCACCTTGTGGTGGTACTGATGCAACAGTTCCTTCTACTATTTTTAGCAAAGCTTGTTGCACCCCCTCTCCACTAACATCTCTAGTGATTGAAGGATTTTCAGATTTTCTAGAAATTTTATCTATTTCATCAATATATATAATTCCTTTTTCTGCTTTTTCTATGTCATAGTCAGCTGCTTGAATAAGTTTTAGTAAAATATTTTCGACATCTTCACCAACATAACCTGCTTCTGTTAATGTTGTTGCGTCTGCAATTGCAAATGGAACTTGTAATATTTTGGCTAGTGTTTGTGCTAATAAAGTCTTTCCACAACCTGTAGGTCCTAATAATAAAACATTACTTTTTTGCAATTCTACATCATCAGATTCTTCTTGGTGATTTATTCTTTTGTAATGGTTATATACTGCAACAGATAGCGTTTTTTTAGCTTCATTTTGACCAATTACATACGAGTCTAAAACTTCTTTTATTTCAGCTGGTTTTGGTAGTTTATCTTCGACTTTAGTTGTGTATGTCATTTCTGCATCTTCATATATTTCTTCTTCTAAAATATTGTTACATACTTTTATGCATTCATCACAAATATATACTCCAGGTCCTGCAATAATTCTACCTACTGCTTCTTGTGATTTACCACAAAAAGAACATTTTACGCCTTTAGTTTTATTTGTCATTCTCAGCTAATTTCCTTTCCATTTTTTGTTTTTAATTAAATTCTTTTTTCCATAATGCCATCAATCAATCCATATTTAAGTGCTTCTTCTGCTGTCATGTAATTATCTCTTTCTGTGTCTTTATTAATTATATCTAATGGTTGACCTGTTCTTTCGCTTAAGAACTTATTTAATTTTTCTCTTGTTTTTACCATGTGGTCTGCGTGTATTTTAATTTCTGTTGTTTGTCCTGATAGTCCGCCACCACCAATTAATGGTTGATGAATTAGAATTTCTGCATTTGGTGTTGCAAATCTTTTTCCTTTTTCACCTGCTGCTAAAAGAACTGCTCCCATACTTGCAGCCATACCTATACATATAGTTGAAACTGGACATTTAATATAATTCATTGTATCAACAATTCCCATTCCGTCAGTAATAGATCCTCCTGGGCTATTTATGTATAAGTGAATTTCTTTGTCTGGATCTTCTGATTCAAGAAATAATAATTGTGCAATTACTAAACTTGCTGAAGTTTGATTAACGTCTTCACCTAAAAATATAATTCTATCTTTCAAAAGTCTTGAGAAAATATCATAAGATCTTTCTCCTTTTGCTGTTTGTTCAATAACATAAGGAACTAAACTATTTTGTTCTTTCATATTTATTAATTACCAACCTTTCTCTTTTGATCAATTAAATTAAAACTTATTTTATTTTAGCATTGTTAACGATGAATTCTATTGCTTTTTCTACTTTCATATTATTTTCAATATATTCTTTTATGTATTCATTTTTAGACATTTCTTCTTCAGTTTTGCCATAGTTTTTAGCCATTTCTTTAAGTTTTTCTTCAACTTCTTTTTCTTCTGGTTTTATGTCTTCTGCTTTAATAATTGCTTCTATTACTAATCTAGATTTAACAGCTTTTTTAGCTTGTTCTTTCATTTCTTCTCTAACTTGTGCTTCTGTTTTTCCTGATAGTGTAAAATATTGAGCTAATGTTAAACCTTGGTATTGTAATCTTTGTTCAATGTCTTTCATCATGTTGTCAATTTCAGCATCAATCATTCCAGATGGAATGTCTATTTCTACATTGTCGCTAACAGCTTTTAGCGCAGCATCTTCCATTTCATATTTAGCTTTTTCTTCGTTTGCTTTTTGCATTCTTTCTTTAATACTATTCTTTAATTCAGCTAATGTTTCGAATTCACTAACGTCTTTTGCAAACTCATCATCAATTTTTGGAAGCTCTTTTTTCTTAATTTCATGTAATTTTACTTTAAATACAGCTGGTTTTCCTGCTAGTTCTTTAGAAAAATAATCTTCTGGGAATGTAACTGTAATATCTTTTTCTTCTTCTAATTTCATTCCAACTATTTGATCTTCAAATCCAGGAATAAATGTATTGCTTCCAATTTCTAGTTCATGTTTTTCAGCTTTTCCACCTTCAAAAGGTACACCATCAATAGAACCTTCAAAGTCAATAACTGTTATGTCTCCTTTTTCAACAGGTCTATCTTCTATGCTTACTAATCTTGCATTATGTTCTGCCATGTGTCCTAATTCATGTTCAATATCATGATCAGATACATTATACTCAATTTTCTTTAATTCTATACCTTTATATTTTCCTAATTTTACTTCTGGTTTTATTTGTACTATTGCTGTAAATATAAGGTCTTTTCCTTTTCCAATTTGAGTAATATCTATGTCAGGATTGCTTACAACTTGAATATTATTTTCTTTAATTGCTGTTTCATAAATTTCTGGTACTAGTTCATTAAATGTATCTTCGTGGAATATTTCTGTTCCATATTGTTTTTCTACCATATTCATTGGTGCTTTACCTTTTCTAAATCCAGGTATAGTAAAGTATTTAGCTGTTTTAGCATATACTTTTTTCATTGCTTCATCAAATTTTTCTGCTTCTACTACGAAACTTAATTTTACTTCATTTTTGTTTTCTGTGTTTTCTACTTTTACACTCATTTTATAATCTTCCTTTCAAAAAATAATTAGCTTTTATATTATACCACATTTTTCAAGTATTTCAAGTGTTTATGCTTATATTTTAATCAAATCAAAATTCAAATAGTCTGCACTTACAAGTTTGAAATTTATTCCATCAACGCATCCTTCAATTGCATCTTGATGTGATTTACCATGCAAGTGTCCATAATAGCATTTTTTTATTCCATATTGTTTTAATGTATCAATAAATTCTGATGTTTTATTTTTTTTAGTTATTGGTGGATAATGCATAAATGCTATTATTTCTTTTTCTTTTCCATATTGATTTATTCCTTGTTCTATTGCAAGTTTTAATCTTATATTTTCCCTTTTTATCATTTTACTATCATTTTCTGTATCTAATAAGTTCCATCCTCTGGTACCTATTAAAATCTTATCTTCTATCAAAAAACTATTGTTATATATAAAGTCTATATTTTCAAATTTATTATCTTTCAAAAACTTCTTCATACTTGTAATAGTAGTCCACCAGTAGTCATGATTTCCTTTTAATAATAGTTTTTTACCTGGTAACATATTCAAATATTCAAAATCTTTATATGTGTCTTTTAAATGCATAGACCATGAAAAATCCCCAGGCAACACAACTGTATCCTCTTGTTTTACTTTTGATATCCAATTATTTTTTATTTTATCGCTATGCCCCTCCCAACTTTCTCCAAATATGCTCATTGGCTTATCCTGAGAAAATGATAAGTGCAAGTCAGCTATTACATATATTGCCATGTTTTATTCCTTTTCTTTTTAATTTATTCCTAGATTTGGTATTGCATTTAAAGTCAAATCTGATATATTTCCCGCTGTATATGTATAATATCCTGCTGAAGCAATCATTGCAGCATTATCTGTACATAATACAGGTTCCGGATAATAAACCTGATATCCTTTTTCACCTAATTTCAAAAATTCATTTCTTATATAACTATTTGCAGATACACCTCCTGCTAATGCTATTTTAGTTATATTTAATTCTTTTGCTGCTCTTAGAGTATGGTCTAATAGTACTTCTGTAATAGTTTTTTCAAAGCTATTGCATAAGTCTGCTTTATTAATATCTGGAGTTTTATGGTGTAAATTTATAACTGCTGTTTTTATTCCACTAAAACTAAAATCCAAATTATCTATATGAGTCTTAGGTAACTCAATGGTTGGTTTTCCTTTTTTTGCTAACTTATCAACTTTTGGTCCACCTGGGTACCCTAGTCCTATTACTCTTGCAACCTTGTCAAAAGCCTCTCCCACTGCATCATCTCTTGTTTTAGCTAACACTTCAAACTCAGAATAGCTTTTTATATGTACCAAGTGAGTATGTCCACCTGATATAACTAGACATAAAAATGGAGGTTCTAGTTCTGGGTGACTAATATAATTTGCAGCTATATGTCCATGTATATGGTTTGTTCCAACTAGTGGCTTATTTAAAGAATAACTTAATGCCTTTGCATAAGATACTCCAACCAACAAAGCACCAACTAAACCTGGTCCATAGGTACATGCTATTACATCTATATCATTCATTGTAATATTAGCTTGTTTTATTGCTTCTTTTACAACATTTGAAATAGCTTCTATATGATTTCTAGAAGCTATTTCTGGTACTACTCCTCCAAATTGTTCATGTATTTTTATTTGTGAGTTTATAACATTTGAAAGAACTTCTCTTCCATTTTTTACTATAGAAGCTGAAGTCTCATCACAACTCGATTCTATTCCTAAGGTTAATATATCTTTCATTTTTTAATTTCCTTCTACATAAATATACTAAATAAATTAAGTACCATACTACTAATTCCATAACTAACTGCACTTATTATTGGTGATACAATTTCACCTGCAATCGGTGTAATCCAAATAATTAAAAATATTATATAAAAAGTTCTTTCATGGTTTTCAAACCATCTTTTAGCATTGTATGGTAAAAATGCCATTAATACTTTTGATCCGTCTAGTGGTGGTAATGGTATTAAATTAAATACTCCTAATCCTACATTTACTATTACAGCATATTGTAACATTGTAAATATAATTATTCCTATTCTTGAAATATTAACAAAATTAGTTGCAAATATTTGTAAAGCATATAATATTATTGTTAATACTATAGCTAGTAAGAAATTCATAATAGGTCCAGCAGCTGCGACAATTGCTTCACCTGTTTTTGCTGATATTTTTTTATTAAAATTATTTGGATTTATTTCTACTGGTCTTCCCCATCCAATATGTGTAAAAACTAGCAAAACAACTGCAATCGGATCTAAATGTGTAAATGGATTTAAGCTAAGTCTTCCTTGTACCTTTGGAGTATCATCTCCTAGTTTATATGCAACTATAGCATGTGCATATTCATGAAATGTAATTGCTAAAAGTACTCCTGGTATTGTAAATAATATACTTAATAAGTCAAATCCTCCACCCATTACACTTGCCAATACTATAATAGCTAAAATTATATATACATATCTATTATCAAAATTCATATAATATTCAAGCCTTTCATTTTTCAATTTTACATTTAATATTATACCTCAAATTTAAAAATATGTAAACATTTGGAAGATATTAATTTTACTGCAATACATAAAAACGAAAGTAAATAATTATTACTTTCGTTTTTATATTATTGTATATAGTTTTATTTTAGTTTAATGGTTTCATTGTAGGGAATAAAAGTACATCTCTAATAGATGCTGAATCTGTAAGTAGCATTATTAAACGGTCAATTCCCATTCCCATACCGCCTGTTGGAGGCATACCATATTCTAGAGCTTCTATGAAGTCTGTATCCATCATATTTGCTTCCTCATCTCCAGCTTCTCTAGCTTCTACTTGTTTTAAAAATCTTTCATATTGATCTATTGGATCATTTAACTCTGAGTAAGCATTTGCAAATTCTCCTCCTGCAATGAATAATTCAAATCTTTGAGTCATTTTTGGATTATCTTTGCATTTTTTAGTAAGTGGTGAATTTTCAATTGGGTATTCATATAAGAATGTTGGTTGTCTCAATGTTGCTTCAACTTTTTCATCAAATATTTGAACAATTATATCTCCTCTGCTTGTTTTTATAGGGTCTATTTCTACATTTAACTTTTTAGCAGCTTCTTGTGCTTGTTCATCTGTTTCTATAGCATGGAAATCTACTCCTGTAACTTCCTTAATTGCATCTATCATTGTAACTCTTCTAAATGGTGATTCTAAATCTATTTCTTCACCTTGGAACGTAATTTTTCCTGTTCCACATACTCTGTTAGCACATTTTCTAATTATTTCTTCTGTTATATTCATCATACCTTCTAGGTCTGTATATGCTTCATATAGTTCTATACATGTAAATTCTGGATTGTGCTTTATATCCATTCCTTCATTTCTAAAGTTTTTGCCAATTTCATATACTTTATCAAATCCACCTACTATAAGTCTTTTTAAGTATAATTCTGTTGCAATTCTTAGGTACATATCAATATCTAGTGTGTTATGATGAGTAATAAATGGTCTTGCTGATGCTCCACCTGCTATTGTTTGTAGTATTGGTGTTTCAACTTCCATAAAACCTTTTTCATCTAATACTTTTCTAATTTCTTTAATTATTGCTGTTCTCTTTTTAAATGTTTCCTTTACTTCTGGATTCATTATTAAATCAACTGATCTTTGACGATAACGCAAATCAGTGTCTTTTAATCCATGAAATTTTTCTGGTAATGGTCTTAGTGATTTTGATAATAAAGTAACTTCTTTTGCATGTATAGAAATTTCACCAGTTTTAGTTTTAAATACAAAACCGGTAATTCCAATTATATCTCCAATATCATCTTCTTTAAATTGTTTATAGCTTTCTTCTCCTAAATCATTTATACTAACATAGCTTTGTATTCTTCCTTCATTATCTTGAATATGACAGAAAGATGCCTTTCCCATTATACGTTTAGCCATTATTCTACCTGCTATTGTAACATCTTTTCCTTCTAATTCTTCAAAATTATCTTTTATTTGCTTACTATTATGTGTTCTATCAAATTTTATAATTTCAAAAGGATCCTTACCATCAGCTTGTAATTTTACCAACTTTTCTCTTCTTATTTTCATAAGTTGATTTAAATCTAATTCTTGTTCTTGGTTGTTTATATTTTTTTCTTCCATACGCAAACTCTCCTTTTATTTATTATTTACCAATAGTATTATATCTCAAAAAAGCTTATATGTAAACATTTGGAAGAAAATTTTATAAAAACTATTATCATGATGCCTTTCTTAATTCTTTTGCATGTGCTTTAGCTATTTCTGTCACTTCTCCTGATGAAATTCTTGCAATTTCTTCTATTGTCTCATCTTCATTTAATAATTTTATACTTGTATATGTTTTATTTTCTTTCGTTTGTTTGCTTATATAATAATTATAATCTCCTCTAGCTGCAATTGACGGCAAATGTGTAATACAAATTACTTGATGTAATTCTGCAATTGATTTCATTTTTTCAGCCACTGCTTTTGATGCTTTTCCACTAATTCCTGTATCTATTTCATCAAATACTAATGTACTAACTTCATCAACATCTGCAAGTACATTTTTTATTGCAAGCATTATTCTTGCCATTTCTCCTCCTGAAGCGATTTTGGTAAGAGGTTTTAGCCCTTCTCCAACATTTGTGCAAATCATAAATTCAACTTCATCGATTCCATTTTCGCAAAATCTTTCTGTTTTATTTATTTTTATTTCAAATTTAGCATTTGGCATTTCTAAATCTTTTAGTTCTTGATTGATTTTTTTTGATAATGTTTCTGCATATTTAGTTCTGACATTACTCATTTGATTTGCAATTTTAAATAATTCTTGTTCTAAATTCTTTATTTGAATTTTTATTTTGTTATGATATTCATCTAAATTTTCTATTTTATTTATTTCATTTTCAATTTTATTTCTAAACTCTAATATTTCTGTAATTGTATTACCATATTTTCTTTTCAATGAAAAAATCAAATCAAGTCTATTTTCTATTTGATTTCTTTCGTTTTCGTCAAAGTCTACTTCTTCTCTCATATAGCTTAAATCTCTTGCAAGTTCTTGTATATCATAATAACTATTTTTTAATATACTTAATTTTTCACTATACTCTTTCCCACAATCTTGTATTTTTTCTAAACTACGTATTGAATTACTTATGGCAATTATTGCATTTTCATTTAAATTTGTATCTATTTCAAATAAATTATCTTTTAGCTTTTCTGCGTTTTGCATCATTTTATGCTTATTTTGTAATTCTTCTTCTTCATTTTGTTTTAATTTTGCTTGTTCTATTTCATTATATTGATAACGTAATAAATCTAATCTTCTTTCTTTTTCTTGATCTTCTCCATAAGTATTCTTTAGTTCTTGCTTTAATTTATTATACTCTTCAAGCTTTTTTATGTACTCACATACACTTTCATTCAATTCTTTCCCAATAAATTTATCTAGATATATTATGTGTTGCATTGGATTTAATATTAGTTGACTATCATGTTGCCCATGTATATCTATAATTTTACTCATAAACTCTTTTAATTCATTTACTGTAATTAATCTACCATTTATTTTGCAAGAATTTCTACCATTTAAATGTATTTCTCTTGATACAATAATATTGCCATCAACAGCCACTTCATTGTTTGGACAATAAAAATTTGCTTCTACATAAGAAAATTCTTCTCCATTTCTAATCATTTCTTTTGAAAATCTTCCACCTGCTAAAATTGCAAGTGAACCAATTATTAACGTTTTTCCAGCTCCTGTTTCACCAGTTAGTACGTTAAACCCATTATTTAAATCAATACTCAAATCATCTATAATTCCAACGTTTTTTATATGTAAAGTAGTAACCATTTAGTCCTCCTTAATATACGAATTAATGTTTGTATATTTGTATTATATACCAAATTTTTGTTTTGTCAATTGCTTTTATTTACTTTTTACAAAAATCATGATCTACTCATTCCATTCACAAGTGTGAAAAAAAAGGAGCGTATTGTGTATGAGTGACATTCTCAAGTTATCTCCGCAGGCTGGCAATAATAAAATTATTGCTAAAATCAAAATGGACGCTTCTCAACCGGCAACTTTTTTGGGAGTTCCTCAAGGTTCTACCAAAAAGGTAAACAAACGCACTACCGAAAAAAAAGTCGTTACGAAGTTTCGTCAGGTAAAGGCTCCTCAGTAACGCAAAAAAGATGGAAAGTTTTTAAGCTTTCCATCTTTTTCTTTTGGTGACCCCTACGGGAATCGAACCCATGATTCAGCCTTGAGAGGGCTGCGTCTTAACCGCTTGACCAAGGGGCCTTTTAACTTGCTTTATTAATATACCACATTTGTATATTTTAGTCAATACAAGCACATATAAATTTTATATGTTTAATATCTCTTTTAACCTCTCGTCTTGTTTAGTTAAGTACAAATATCCTATTAGAGCTTCAAATGCTGTTGCATACATATAGTCCTGCATACTTGCATTTTTAGCAATATGGTGAGTTTGTGTATTTCTTCCTCTTCTAGCAATTTCTTTTTCCTCTTCTGTAAGACTATTTTCAATATCTTTTAATGTTTCTGCCTGTGCTTTAGCCTTTACATATTTTATTGATTTTATATGTAATTCGTGTGGCTTTAATCTTGTAGTATCTACTAATTTTGTACGGATGTATAACTCATATACGCAATCTCCAACATAAGCCCATGTTAATGGTGACATTTGGTTTATTTCTTCTATTTTTTTATTTCTATTAAATATTTCCAATTTCTTCTCCTTCTAGTTTTTCAAGAGTAATTCTGCCTAACCTTCCGCTTCTAAAATCATCTATCAAAATATTAGCAACTTTTTCTATGTTTATTTCTTCACCAGAAATAACAGCTCCTCTTTTTTTGCCAATCATATTCATAATTTCTAATACTTTTTCATTTTCTCCTAATTCTTGGTTTTGTATTATATTTTTTATTTGCTCCTCACTTAGTTTATACCTTTCTATTAAGTTTTGCATATAATTTTTAATCATAGTTTTTAATAGTTCAAAACCAATTTCCTCTGTCTGTAAAACATCATCTTTAATAGTTCCTGTAAAAGCTAAATACATTCCTATTTTCTCATTATTTATTTTAGGCCATAAAACGCCAGGAGTATCTAATAATTCTATTCTATCTGATACTCTTATCCATTGTTTTTTTCTTGTAACACCTGGTTTATTTCCTGTTTGAGCTGCTGTTCTTTTAGCAATTCTATTTATAAATGATGATTTTCCTACGTTTGGTATTCCTAAAATCATTATTCTTATTGATTTTCCAACTCTTCCCTTGCTTTCATGCTTGTCGTTATCATAAATTTGCTCTATTTTTTTTGTTACTTCTTGTATTCCTTTTCCTGATACTGAATCAACTAAAACCGCAGGAATATTATTTTTTTCAAAATATTCTATCCACTTCTTATTTTCTTTTTCGCCAGACAAGTCACATTTATTTAAAATAACTAGCCTTTTTTTATTTTTTATAATTTCTTTTATATCAGGATTTTGACTAGCAAGTGGTATACGTGCATCTAATATTTCTGCAACTATATCAATTAGTTTTAAATCTTCTATTATTTGCTTTTTTGTTTTAGCCATATGTCCGTGGATACCAGTTGATACTCGTAGATGATAAACTTTTTGTATCTTCGTTCATTTTTTTATTTTTTCTCATTTCTCTTTTTTGGTACATATCCATTATTTATCACTTCTTTCTTTTTTTATTAAGTCGTTTTTCCACTTATATATTATATCATATTTTTTTGTGTTTTAAGATACTCTAATGCAATTTTATATTGTTCATTATATCTAAAAATAATATCTATGCTTCCATCTTCATTGACATATATATTTGAAATATAACTATCAACTATATTTCTGTCTATCTTATCTAGTTTTTTAATATTTTTAAAATGTTCTAATCATTCCAAATTATATGAATTGATTTTTTCCTTATCTAAGTTTTCTTTTGCAATAGAATAATAATTAACTTTGTTATTAGTATTTTTTTGATAATTAGCATAGTTTATCTTACTATTTCTACATGGTTTTTCTTGTATAACTGATAAGCCATATTCCTCACATAAAGAATCTGATAATCTTCTTAATTCTGCATAAGTTTCTCTTTTATCATAATATCTTTTTCCATCTTTAAATGATACAGAGTTTATTACAAAGTGATTATGATAGTGATTACTATTAAGATGTGTACTGACAATAACTTCAAATCTATCTTTCCACATTTCTTCGGCAAGTCTAACTCCAATAGCGTGACATTGTTCTGGTGTGACTTCTCCCTCTGCGAATGATTGAAATAATTCAGTACCATTATATTTTTCTGTACAAGTGTATCTTACAAAATAATCTCTATCAATAGTTGAAATAAAGTTCACTTGTGTTTTATGTTTTAAAAATTCAAATGTCTTATTCATTTTTAAAACATCTCCATTTAATTTTTATACTTTTAATTTTCATGAAGTTCAAATCTATATTTTTGTTTAATTTCTGGATACTTTTCACGATCTACTTCTGACATAAACATATTTAATGGTCTTGAAGCAAAATCAACTCCGTTTGTACATTCAGTTGAATATAAAGGTTTATAAATCATTAATTCTTCCTTATTCTCAGTATGTCTTGCAGTACCAATAATTTCATATAAATATAAATTTGGTTCTTCTTTTAATTGTTCCTCTGTCATTTTTTCTCTCTTAAAATGTTGAACGATATCTCCCTTATTAAATTTTCTTTCCATAAATAATTCCTCCTAATCTAATTTAAAATCTAAATATACATATTTATCCATATCGTATGCTAAATTATTATCTATCAACTTTTTAGCAATTTTACAAGATTCAGACATTCTTTTTCCATTAAATAATGGGTCGATATATCTTACTTTTGCCCCGTGATTTACATAGTAAACATTTTGAGGTTTTTCTTTTGATACTTTTACCTTTTTTGCTTTTTTCCAAATATTAAATATATCTTTATATTTAGATTTTTCAATAACATCTATTACATTGCTTTCTTTTAGTCTATATAAATCTTGCTTTGTTATTTTATTTTCTTCACTTAATTTTTTCAATATATCTGCAATTAGTTGCATAGAATATCTTGTTCTATCTTCACGATAAATAACAGATAATCTGCTAGTGACTTTGACAAAATTCCTAGCAATTTTTTTAGTTTTAAATCCTAGTTCTATTTCTTTTTCTTCATTTGTTTGTATTTCAATATCATCATACATTTCTTTAATATTTTCATAACCTAATAGTTTATAAGTAAATAAAGCATTAGATAAAGAATACTCTAATCTATCAGCAGATAATTTTGGAGTATCATTATCAGCAATAGGATAAATATGATAATTATCTACTTCTGATATTTCAATATTATCTCTTTTTAGCAATTTCATTATTTCATCAGAATTTTTAATAATTTCTGTTGTTAAGTCCTCTGTTGATTCTTGTGTCATATGATCTCCATTTAAGAAATCCACACAATGTTTAAATGCAGGAGTTGCTATATCGTGGAATAAACCTGATAAAGTCTGTTTTTTATCACGAGTAAAATGCCACACTATTAAAGCAACTGCTACTGAATGGTCTAAACTTGAAAAGAAAAAATCACTTTCAAACAAATCAGAATATATAGTACCACAAGTCACACTTATATATTGCTGTGATAACAATTCTTTTGTATCTATATACTCATTTAACCATTCTGGAAAATCTGGCTCTAATATTTTAAAATAATCTTTTATCTCTTTATTAACACTATCTATATATCTCATTTCTATCTCCTTATACAATTTGTTTTAGTTCATTAAAAAATCTTTTTTAGTTATGAGTACATTTCTATTATCAATCATATATGATAAAAATTTATTTTTCTAATACCCTTATCTTTAATTTTTTCAATTAATAATAGATTATGTCCCCAAGGTAATTTGGCAACAAGCTGTTGCCATTTTTCATCTTCAACATTTTCTTCATAGAATAATCTCATTGACCTTATATTTCTTTCAGAAAGGCCTTTCATATTAGGAAAAGTTAATTTAAGTTCTGTTGACACTTGCTTCGTAAAATTATTTCCATATTGTTTGTTTTCTGAAACAATTTTTCCTAATTTAAAATACAACATAATTAAATTACTATTGACTTCCTGCATAGTTTTAATTTACGTATTTATAATTTCTTCTTTAATATTACTAATAATATCTTTATAATTTTTATCTAGCATAATTCACATCCTTTCTATTGTTTTTCATAACTCCCCACTTACCAGTTGATACTCGTAGATGATAAACTTTTTGTATCTTCGTTCATTTTTTTATTTTTTCTCATTTCTCTTTTTTGGTACATATCCATTATTTATCACTTCCATTCTCTATCATTCTTGTTTCATTTAAAAAATTGTCAAAGTCTGATTTATATAATTTATCTTGTTTAACTTTAAATTTATCATACTCTTTATAAGCTAATTCTTTTGCTACACTAGCCGATATTTTCCCAGCATTGTGTAATATTTCTTTACCATTAAATTGCAAAAATGCATTCAACTTTTCTACCCAATCTTTCATCGTCATAGCATTATGATTTTCTGCTTGTAATTCTGCATAGTCTAAATACATAGTTACAATTCTATTCAAATCTTTTAATTCCTTTTCATTTAGATAATTTTTTGCAATGTCCACATCATATTTATAAATTGGTCCATCAGGAGAATTTTTCCAATTTGTTAGTCCCATATTTTCTTTTTCTGAATCAACTCTGTTATATATTATTTCGGCTGCAGTATTACCTGTTATTGCATAATGTAATTTATTTTGAACTGTTTTAAAAAATTCTTTTGTTATTTCTGAATCTTTATCATAATCAACACTACAAGAAGAATATATATCTGTTATTTTTTGATAGAATCTTCTCTCGCTCGAACGAATATTTCTAATTCTTTCAAGTGTTTCTTCAAAATAATCTTCGCCAAATATGTAATTAGGATTTTTTAATCTTTCATCATCCATAACTACACCTTTTATCATGTATTCTTTTAATATTTTAGTAGCCCAAATTCTAAAGTTGGTTGCTTTTTTTGAATTTACTCTATATCCAACTGCAATAATCATATCAAGGTTATATATCTTTACAGGTTTTTTCGAATTATCAACGTCGGTTTTTCCGACGGTGTTATTTTCATCAAGTTCACCACTATTTAATATATTATTAATATGTTCTGTTATTGTGCTTCTTCCTACACCAAACAATTCTGAAATTAAATTTTGTGTAAGCCATATATCGTTATTTATTAACATTACGCTAACCTTAATATCATTGTTTGAATCCCTATATATTAAAAAATCATGATTAGTTATTTGTAAGTTTTTATTATTCATATATTATCCTTCCTTTCTTTTAAATTTTTTATTTAATATCAATTTTAACATTTTTATTCTTATCAATATAAATACATTTTACTTTATTTTCTAATTCTAATCTATCAAAATTAGTACCCGAATAACCATCATCTATATAATAATCAATTAATTTATATTCTCTATGTTCTTTTAAATAATTATCTATAATTAATTTTTGATTAGTTATGCTATTTGATTCTTTTTCATTACTATATTCTTCTTTTGATAAACGAAGATACGCTGCTACCTTATATGTCATCTTATTATTACAACTTTCTATAAAATTTTACAAAGAAGATTTTGTTCTTCTTTTTTTATTTCATTTTCAATTATCCATTTTATATCTTCTATCGATTTATCAATATTAAATATGCCATTACCTACTGGATAATAAACAGGATAAACTTTATATTCGTTTTTATTAATTTGTATTTTGTGACATTTTTTTCTATTTTCAGATACAGATATCTTTTTATTTAAAATAATAGAACTAACTTGGTTTCCAAAAGTAATAATTATTTTTGGTTTAATTATGTTTATTTCTTTGAATAATAAATCAAGATATTTTTTTAACACTTCATCAGGCAACGGTCTTGCATCTATTTGTGTACATTTACCTAAATTAGTAATGAACAATTTATTTTTTTCAATTTCTTCGTAAACATAGTTGCAAAACTCATAATCCCATTCTTTTGGTTTCTTTTCTTGAATTTTGTTAAATGTTTCTTCACTTAATAAATCAACTTTATAGAACAACTTCCATATATTTTTAGTTCCTAACCATGGAGACTTTCTACCTTTCCAAGATTTATCACTGGCAATATTTTTTCCGGTAGGATTCATAAAAACAAAACATATATCAGGATTTTTTTCACATCCACCATTATATATAGAATCTAATTCCTTAGCACCATATTTAACTTGTAATTCATCATAATCTTTTCTTAAATCTTCTATCTTCAAAATATTCACCTTCTTATAAAAAAGTTTCTTTAAGTAGTTCTTACCCAATTTTTCTTATAATTTTTGTTAATTTTTTATTAAAAATTGTAAAAAGAAATTTAATTAAAAGCCTTATAAAATAAGAGTTTTAAAGAGAGTTTATATGAGTCGTTCTTTACCAGTTAAGGTTGATTTTGTGATAACTATTTTGATCTTTTTCTTTATTCATCTATGTTCACTCCTTTACTTGAATTTTACGTTTATTTCTCCATTTTGAAATATAATTATGCTATCTATATTTTCTATAATAGATATAAACCTAATATTTAAAGCTGGAAAAATATTTTCAAAATACATATCTGCTTCTATATGACTTCTTGCAAAATTAGATGTTTTTGCTAATTCAGGATTAAGTTCTCTCCATTTTTTAGCCGTTGTATTAAATACTGCAACATTCAAAAAATCTGCTTCTTCAGCATGCTTTAACCATTCTCTATTTTTATAAAAATCATTATCTGGCAATATATAATTTTTAATTGCATCAGTATGTATCAAATAATTATTTTTCGTTAGTATTCTTTTTACATCCCCTTCTCTATTCTGATTTTCTAACTCCTTTAATCTCTCAAATTCCTTTATTAAATACAATTTAAAAACGGGACTAATTGCTGATGCAAATTCAAATGCAATATCTTTATGTGCATATGTTCCACCATATTTTCCACGCTTTGAATATATTCCAATCGCATTTGTTTTATCACACCATTCAGTAACACTTAATGTAAATGTATGAAGTCCTGCACTTTTTCTAAACCCGTCGAATTCGACGGAATTAAAATTTGGATTATAAATAGACTCCCATGTTCCTAAAAATTCCAAAGTAATTCTATTTCTTAACCAGTTTCTTATAATGTCATCAGCTTTCGATTTTCCCTCTTTGTATTTACCAAAATCAGAAATACAAATATAATCATTATCATCTATGTTTGTAATATTTACTTTAATATTTTAATCAAGTAATACTCCATCTACATCAATTCCAATTTGCATTATTATCGCACCCCATTTCGTTAAATAAAAGTTATCTTTACAATCCCATGAAATCTCCCAATGTCAATTGTTGAGGTTCGCTATATTTTGTTTTTATTTTCGCAATATTTAATAACTCATCCAAATATATTATCTCATGCTTTCCTTTTTGTAGTTCAAGTAATTTTAAAAAGACTTCTGCTGTTAAAAAGCAATCAGAAAGAGCTCTATGCCTATTTTCTGGGATTCGTAATCCCAATGTGCTTGCCAAGGTATCTAATTTGTAATTTGACAATTTTGGTAAAACATGTTTGGCTAATAAAATAGTATCTATTATTGGTGTTTTAGCTATTCCTTTACATTCATCTGTATAATGAGATAAAATATTAGCTTCATATTTAGCATTTTGTGCAATAAATACATAGTCTTTTTTTGAACAAGATTTATCAATTATTCTCATTGCTCTTTTAGCATCTATACCATGCATTAAATCTTGTTCTGTTATACCTGTTTGTGAAGTATCAAAACGCGTTAAGTGTAAACCTTCTGGTGGCTTAATCAGCCAATCAATTGATGCATTATTATCTATTTTTTTTTGTTTTATTCTTAATATTCCTACTTCTATTGGCTCTGGTGGTCTTCCTTTTGGAGTAATCGTTTCAAAATCTATTACTAAAAATTCTGTATCATCTATTAATTTCATTATAAAATCTAATCCTCCTCAACATCTTTTAAAAAGATTTTGTTTTTGAAAGCTCCCTTTCTTCTTGAAAGTTTATAATCTTGTATATTAGCAATAGCATTATTGTTTTTTTTTGACAACCTGTTGACCTCAACAAGTTGTCCATCTATATTAAACCCAGAATTTTTACAAGCATCTTTTGCTTTATTTAAAACCTTTAAAAAATTTCTTCAATCTCTATATTCTAAAACTTTTGAAAGTTCCCTAGCATACCAATATTCATTTCCATATTCATCCATATGTTTAATATTTTCAAAAATATTATTAGTATATCTATCTACAATTTTCTTCATTACTACCTCCTTCTTCATTTTTTATATAAAAGTTTTCCTTAAGTCGTAATTACCCCATTTTTCCTCAAAATCCAATTGATTTTTACTTATAAAATGTAAAAAGAAGTTAAATAAAAAGTCTTATAAAATAAGGGCTTAAGAGAAAGTTTATATAAGTCGTTCTTTACCAGTTAATATTCATCTTATTTTCATTACTCATTTTATTCACCTATTTTTTTATTTTAAATACATTCTATATTTTATCATAAAAGCAAGTGATTTTCAACTAATCACTTGCTTCATAAAATTTATATTGAGTTTTACATACTTTCCTTGTCAAATATTTTATGCTTATTAATATAAACTAAATACATTCACTGTTTATATAATTTAATAGCTCATTTTTTATTTCTTCATTTGATACTTCACTTATACTATTAGCATATTCAAGTACATCCTCTTCCATTGGTAAATTTGATTTGTTAATTTCAAATTCTTCTAATATTGGTATTATTTTTTCTTCCATTGTAGGATAATATTTGTATAATGTATCATAAGCATTTAATGGTTTATCTGGTTTTGTATATCTGGCACTTTCCCAATCTAATACCATTTCAACATAATCTATATAGTCTTTTTCTAGTTCATTTTTATGATGTGACGATAATCTTCTATGTATTTGAGACACATCCTTTTTATCATAAAACAAATACATAAACATTTTATCTAAATCATGATTTTTCATCCTACATAAAATTGCATCTTTATTTTCTTTTATGTACTTATTTGCTAAGTACATAACTACTTTTCTATGTTTATATGTATATTTTAAATTTGATTCATTTTTCATAATATTTTCCATCCTTTTTCCAAACAGGCCTCTTGTATATCATAACTTATATTTCTAGAAAATCATTCCCTTTTTACGTATTTCTTTTAATGTTTTTTCATATTCTTCATCATGGTGTTTTATTAATTTTTCTACACAATCTTTATCTAAAATATATCTTAAATTGTTTATAAGTTCACTATCTCTCATCTCATATATCTCCTTAATAAATTTCTATTATTATGATTTATTCATAATTTTTACAAATTGACTTTCGTCAATTTCTTTATGTTCAAGTAAATATTCAACTGCTTTTTGAGTTTTTTCTTTATTTTCTGTCAATATTTTAATTGTTTTATCATAACATTCGGCAAGTATTTTATTAGCTTCCTCATATATGTATTTACCAGTGTCTTTCTCATCTGGAAATGTATATAATCCCATGTCTGACATTCCAAATCTTGTAATCATATTAGTTACAATCTTAGAAGCTTTTTCTAAATCACTACCATTACCAGATTCATGTTCTCCAAAATAAATTATTTCATTACACATTCCACCTAAAAGTCCACATATTCTATTCAAATATTCATTTTTGCTTGATGTATATTTAAAATTAGTATTATTGTATTCAACATATCCTAGTGTTCCAGTACCTTCAGCATTTATAGTAATTTTTTTAATTCCTGGTAATTTTTCTAATACATATCTTATAGTTGCATGTCCAATTTCATGAATTGCTGTTCTTCTTTGAGATTTTTCATCAATAAAATCCGGATTTATCATAGATTCACCAGCAAACATAGTTCTTGTCATATCTTGAATTGATGGTATGCATTCTTTTGTTACTAAAGTAATGTCCCCATCTTTTTTTGCAAGTTTTAATAATGTATTTTGTACAACTTTATCTACAAACCTACCATTTCCATTATTCTCCACATTACAAAAATACTTCATCACTTGTTCAACATTTTCTTTTGCATCATCTTCAATTTTCAAGCCTAATGCTGATATTTTTCTATAATATATTTCACAATACTCTTCATCTGTATAATCCGGAAAATTAAATATATAACCAACTCTTGATGCAATACCTGAATTTATATTTAAGAATTCACCCATTTCTTCTTTGTAACCTGCAAATATTACTACAAATTCTCCTTTATGGACTTCCATTGCTTTAATTAAAGTTGCAACTGCTTCTGAACCAAAATCATTTCCTGATTTACTACCTTGTGCTAGAGTATAGGCTTCATCTATAAATAACACTCCTCCCATTGCTTTTTCAATTACTTCTGAGGTTTTTTGTGCTGTTTGTCCTACATAACCTGCCACTAAATCTTTTCTTTCAACTTCTACTAGTTTATTTTCATGAATCATTCCTAAATCAAATAAAATTTTTGCAATAATTCTTGCTACAGTTGTTTTTCCCGTACCTGAGTTTCCTGTAAAAATCATGTGTAAATTTTGATTTGGTATAACTAAGTTTTGCTCTTCTGCTTTTTTCAAGAATTTTATATAATTCTCAAATTCTTTAATTTTTTCTTTTAAATCTTTTAGTCCTACCAACTCATTAAGCATTTTATCTGCATCATAATTTGTATAATTTGTATTATTTAATTCTTCTATTGTTGGTATGTCATCTATAGTAATTACTCTTATATCTTTTGTTTCTCTTAATGCGTGTTGCATAACAACTTCCTGAATTAGTTTGTCTATAAAACGTCCATTTCCAAAGTTCTTTTTCTTAATAAAATAGTCGAAAATCTTTAATAGTTTTTTATTCACATTCTTATCCACTGAATATCCCATATTCATCATTTTCATAAAGAACATTTGATTTAGTTCAGCACTAGTATAATCTTCAAAGTGAAATGTATAACCAATTCTTGAAGATATTCCTGGATTTATATCTAAAAATGTCTTCATTTCATCTTTATATCCTGCAAAAATAACCACTAAATCATCCTTATGATCTTCCATTGCTTTGGTTAAAGTTGCAACCGCTTCAGCTCCATAATCATTTTCTGCTTTATTTCCTTGTGCTAGAGTATAAGCTTCATCTATAAATAAGACCCCTCCCATTGCCTTTGCAATTACTTCTGCTGTTTTCGGTGCTGTTTGTCCAATATAACTTGCAACTAAATCTTTTCTTTCAACTTCTACTAATTTGTTTTCTGAAATTAAAGCTAAATCATATAACATTTTAGCCATAATTCTTGCCACCGTTGTTTTTCCAGTACCAGGATTACCTGTAAAAATCATGTGTAAATTTGATTTATTCATTTCTAATCCTAAGTTTCTAGCTTTTACTGTATATAGTGCATACTTTTCAAATTTTTTTATATTTTCTTTTACTGTATTTAAGCCTATTATTTTCTTTAAGCTTTCCTCTACAGTTTCTCTTCTATAAATATTATCTGGTAAAACAAAATCTTTTTTACTTATACTATAATTTGCTAAGTATCTTGCTAATTCCTCATTTTGAAATGGAAAGAACTCTGCATTTATACTCACATAATCTATAAATTTTTCTTTAATTTTTTCTCTAAGTTCTGTATCATTTCTTAGCTTGTTCAACATTTCATTATTTAAACTTTTATAATATAACTCAAATAAATCATCTATTGATAAGTTTGAAATTTCATATCTATTATTTTGATATACAAATTTAATTTTTGAATCTAACATTAAAAATTCGTCAATCGACTTTTTGTCAGATGCCAATATAATATAATCTTCTCCAAATAAAGATGTTATCAATTCAATTACTCTATTAATTCTTTTTAAAGTAATATAATTAACATTATCTTCACTATTTATATTTTTATATTCCTTAATAAATTCTTTTATATCTGTTAAAACATACAAATGCTTATTGCTAATAGAAAGTTCTTTTACAGTCCATGTTGTAGTACCTGGAATTTCCAGCTTCTCGTATGTATTTTTGAATGCTAAATTATGAATGCTTAAGTATTCCGGTTCATCATTATCAATTTTATTATTTGCTTTTAGTAATTTGCATATTCTATTGGCCAATTCAATTTTTCCTGTACCTCTTTCACCCTCAATAGATATATGTAATCCTTCTTCTGTATTTATTTTATCTATTAGTTGTTCAATATTTTGAGCTTTATTCTTATATTCTAATATTCTTTCAGTTTCTTGAGCTCTTTTTTGTTTAGCTTCTTCTTCAAATTTACATAACTGTTCTTCTTGTTCTTTCAAAGCCTGTTCTTCTATTTCTTTTTTATTTTCTTCATAATATTTTCTATCTTCTTCAGCTTGTTTCCATTGCCCTGTTTTATCAAGATAAAAAAGATATCCAGCAACATCAAATATACAATATGGTAGTGCACAATTCCAGCTATTACATTTATACAATAATTTTTTTACATTTCTTGTAACATTTCTCCATCCTTTAACAGGAGTATCTTTATACTTTAATATATTTTCAATATTATCCGAATTAAATTTATATACATTACAGTCAAATGGTAGATGTATTTTTGCTGATGCATTTTCTCCGTCTTGGCTTCCTCCTTGTTCTACAAACACCATATTATTTTTAAATAATGCTAATGCTATATCAAATGTTTTCCCTGGAATTTTTTTAACTCCGTCTTCTACAGTCCATCTAAATGTGAAATAATCACTTTCAAATTTATTTCTTCTATATTCTTCTCTATCTTTTAATTTTGTTTCTAATAATCCCTTGTTTTTCAAATATAAAATGTAACCAGCATAGTACTTAGGACATTTACTATATTTACATTTAATACATGAACTGTTTTCATAATCATTTGGTAATGTTGTAAAATTATTTGAACTTTTATTTATCATCTCATTATTTTCTATTTTTTTCTTTAATATAACATCATTTGTCTCTTCCTTTTGAAATCTGTTATCACATAAACTAAGAATTTTACTTGAAATTTCAATTTTATTCTTTTCATTTACAACAACTTGTTTTAATGAAACTTCTCCTTTCTTTAGTATTGTGATACACAGTTCTATAAAATCTAATGAAGCAAATCTTAATCCTTGAACCAAATTCCATTCAAAGTCATAATCAACTATTTCAAGATTTTTTAAAGTACCTATATCTTTTAAAATTTGTTTTGTTTCTTTAGAATATTTATCGACTACATTTTCACTACTATTTGTTGTATTTTCACCATTTTTTTGATTCTTTCCTTCTTTCTCATCTGATACCTTTACTTCTTTAAGATTATCTCTTGTATTATCTTCACTATTATTATTTTTTTCATAAATTTTAAAAATTTCTTCATTTAAATTATCATGTAAATTTTTATTATATTTCTCTATTAATTTATCTAATTTTCCTTGTTCTATTTCTTTATTCTCTTTGTTTGTTACAATTGCAGTAATATATTTATATAGATTCAAAAATTCTTTTGATATATCTTTATTATCTAATGTATTGTTTATCATTTCTTCATCAAAGTTTACTTTTCCAATATAATCATCACTATTTTTAAGAGAATATTTTAATACTAATTTTTTCAATTCTTGATATATCCAATTTTGCAATTCATATTCAGAATTTTCATTTTTGCTAAGTATTGGATAAGCAAAGTAATATACATTGTTTATAGAAATAATTTTAGGTAATAATATTACTCCTTTTTCTTGAAAGTCATTTTTTTCTTTCCATTTTGCTTTTATTAGTTCCAATTTTTTTAAAACATATTCATCCATATTTTATTTCCTTTCTCTTTCAATTCATTCATATTCTAACATAACAAAAAATAATTTTCAATAAAATTACAATGTACTAAAAAATGCCTCAGATTACTCTAAGACATTTTATTTATGTATTTTTATATTAGTAATTGTTTTAATAGTTCTCCGTCTCTTTGTGGTATTGAACCTTCATGTACAGAAAAATCAATTTTTAGCCATTCCTAGTAATTCTATAAAAATTGGTCCTTTCATCTTAGCTATATTGTCACATATATATTTTAAATTTTCTTCTATTTTATTCTTTTGTTCATTTATTCCTTCAGATGAATACTGCATAAAAATACTCCTTTAAAAAACTTTATTTAATATTCTTTTATATCTGTCAAATAACATATTTTCTTCTGTAGTATTCATTAAAACGGCTTGAAACATATTAGTATAATACCATTTTTGCTCTTCTTTTGGTTTATTAAAGCTTTTCCAAACTTCTTCCCCTTCTTCTTGATACAAATTGTACAAAGACTCTAAATTGCTGATCTTATCTGCACATTCCACAAGTTTTCCATCCATACTTGCTGTTTTTATTTTATTTATTGCTTCTATTTTTCTTTCTTTCCATGGTAAACTTTTATTTTCTGAAACTTCATCTACTATATTAGCAACTTGAGTTCCAAATTGTTCTTTTATATCTTCTAGTGTGTATTTTGTGTCTTCTACCACATCATGTAATATCCCCGCTATTACGCATTCAGTCTTTGCTCCTGCTCTTTGTAAAATCATTCCAACTGTGAATGGATGAAATATCATATCCACATCTTGTTCTGTTTTTCTTTTTTGACCAGTATGTGCTTTTGTTGCAAAATATATAGCATAATCAATTAGTTCTAATTCGCCTTTTTTCATTTTTAATTAGTCTCCCTATACTTATTTATATAAATACTACTGACAATAATAACATTGTCAGTAGTATTTATGATATTATTTTTATAAAGTTCTATATTGATTTTTATCTGCTCTTTCATCAAGCTTTCTATCATATTCTTTATTTTTATAAAACCAGTCTGTTTGTTTATCCACAGGGTTAACTTTTCTGCTTTTATCAACTAATACATCAAATAAAGCTGCTACTGGTATTACTAAAGCAACCAAACATACAAGTAATCCCATGTATAAGTTTAATGTTCCCGAATTATTTATCATAGTTTCTACATTTTGATACATATATATTCCATAGTAGAATATATGTGATATTAAATATATTATTGCAGATAATAATTTTCTTTTTATAATAAAGCATATACATATAAATGTAATGAATAACAATAATATTTCCATTATCATGTCCATTGGTGGTAAAACAAGCTCTGTTCCCATAGAATATAATGCTGTTGCTACAACTCTATATAACCAAAAGGCAAATGCAAATATAGCAATCAACCAACTAGATAAATTTTTCATATATTTTTCCATCCTTTTTACTAAACAAGTTTCTTATGTATATATGTGGAGTTATCAAACCTGAAAACTTCACACATAATTTTTTATTAGTCTACAAAATTAAATTCATCTTCAAATTTCTCTTTGAATTTTTCAAATACTTTGTTAAGTACATTTTCATCTTCTACACTAACATAAGATTCTTCTTCTTCTGATTCTGTATCTTCTAGTTTTAAGATTACAACCTCTCCTGGTTCTTCTGTTTCTTCTTCATCTACTGGTAAAAGAACAACATATTCTTCTCCTTCATATTCAATTAAGTCTAGAAATTCAAATTCTACTTCATTTCCCTCCTCATCATTAAGTACTAATATATTGTCTAATTCTTCTCCTTCATTTTCATTTTCAACTTTCTTGTTTAGATCTTCACTCATTTTATTTTTTCTCCTCTCGTTTTTTATATATTATAAATATTGTATCTCTACAATGTTAATATCTGTTTAATTTTCTTTATTTATTATTTGTATTTTTATATTGTTTATACATTGTTTTTTCGCTTATTCATATATGTTTCAAGAATATATACTGCTGAAATTGTATCTACTAATTGTTTCTTTTTATTTTTATCAATATTCAAATAGTTCATTGTTTTATGCGCTGCTACTGTAGTTAGTCTTTCATCTATTGTTTCTATTGAAATTTTAGGAAATTTACATTTTAATTTATGTATAAATTTAGTTGTTACTTCTACTCTTTCTGTTTTACTTCCATCCATATTTATTGGCATTCCAATAACAAATGTATCAATTGAATATTGAGATAAAATTTCATCCAACCTTTTTAAGATTAACTTATCATTTCCATTATGGTGAATAGTTTCTAAACCTTGTGCAGTAATTTCTAATTCATCTGTTATAGCTAGTCCTACTCTACTATCTCCATAATCAATTCCTAATTTACGCATTCTATTATTCGTCCAATCCTATATAGTTTTTTACCATTTTTTCTAAAAGTTCATCTCTTTCAATTTGCCTAATTAGATTTCTTGCATCATTATGACTTGTAATATATGTTGGATCTCCTGATAAAATATATCCAACTATTTGATTTATAGGATTATATCCTTTTTCTTCTAAAGCATGATATACTTCTTTTAAGATTTCCCTTGCCTTTATGTTTTTGTCCTTTTCAACTTTAAAGCTAACTGTTTCATCTGATATCATATTGATTTTCCTCCTTATAAATAATTAATTGTATTTTCATTATTTGAAGCTGTATCTAAATACTCTTCTAATTTTTTTGTAAGTCCTTCTAGTGCAGTTCCTTTATAATATGTAGATAATACTACATTTATTTTTGGAATTGCTTCTTTATTTTTGTCTACAGTTATTTTTATGTTTTCAACTTTTTCTTTTACTTGACTCATAAAACTAACAATAGCATCCATTTCAATTCCAGAAAAGACTATAGCAAATTTTGGTCCCATATATCTAACAAATATATATTCATCTGATAAATCTTGTTTTACTTTTTCACTTACTTTTGTGACTATCTCATTTCCTATTTTTCTACCTATTGTTTCATTTATTTCTTCTAAGTTTGTAATTTTAAATAAGCACACTGTTGAGGTTGTATATTTGTCTATTGTCCTTTTACCTTCTCCAAACAAATACTCTGCTGATTTTAATTTTGTTAATTTATCTTCTCTAACTATATTTTCTATTATTTGTTGTTTTTCTACAGTCTTTAATACTGATACAATATTATTTTTTACAACTTCTAGTATTGTTGTATCAATATTATCAAATTCATGAGGTTTACTGCCTTCAATAATCCAATAACCAATATATACATTATCTATGTAAAGTGGGAAAAATATTGCTGATTTAGCTCTTTCAAATTCCATTTTTTGATATGGTAATCTTTCCCCTTCTTTTTCAATTGTAATATATTTTGGAATTGCTGACTGTATACTGTCTTTAAATGTTTCTTCACTTTGTAAGTTTCTTAACACTTCCCAATGTTTTTTATCAACATTTGATGCTTTAATTACATATTCAGTACCATTATATACAACTATTGTAGAATATTTAATATTGTATCTTTCAATTAATATATTATTGATTTTTTGAATTTTTTCATTTACAGAGGTGACTTCGCTTATAGTATTCATAAAATCTTGTAGTATATTTAAATTGGTTATTTTTTGATTTATGCTGTTAAAGTTTTCTATTTTTTTACTTATTGATAAGTTATATGCAAGTAATGCTACAATTATTAGTATTAATATTATTATTATTGCTAATGGCAAAAAGCTCACCCCTTTTTGTAAGAATATTTTAATAGTTATTTTTCATTTTATTTAGTGTGCTATTCATACTAGCTGAGAAATTGTTTCCACTGCTATATGAATTATATGTTTTATTGTTTCTTGTTGTATTATTTTCAACTAAAGGATATACCATATCACTCAATGTATTAAGTGCTGTCATACAATTTCTAGAATATCCATTTAAAGAAATTTTACAATTGATAATTCCATCTAGGTATTTTGCATAAGTTTGTTCTTCAAACGGAATTACACAATATTTAACAGTGTCTTTATTAAATAATTCTGTCATAAATGACATTGATGGGTCATTGTAATATGCCATTCCTCCAATAATTGTCTTCTCTGTTACACTTTTTAAGTTAACCATTTTATTTAAAACTACTCTGATTTTTTCTGGATTCAATGCATTTTTAGCTTTTAAATTTCTTAAAAATGCTGTTAATGGTTGTATAGTTAAAATGTCTAAACTTTGCACTAGATATATTTCTTGTGCTTGTGCAAAATAATTATAGTCTGTATCATAGTCACAATCAATAATTACCAAAGAATAATTTTTAGTCAAAGTTTCTAATATATTAGTGTAATTTGAAGTATCTTGTTTTTTACCTGGTAATGAAGTATATACTGCTAAATTTTTATGTACTTGAATTCCTTTAGCATTTCCAATTTTTAGGTTTTCTATAGATGAATAAGCTATGTTACGTAGGTTTTCATCATTTTCAGTGTATATATAATAAGCATTTTTGTTTTGAGTTAAGTCAAGAATTGCAGTGTTAATTCCTTTTTGTGAAATAATTTCCGCAGTATTATTTACTAAGAATGATGTTCCATTTTTTGATGTTCCTATAAATGTAACTACTTTTTTATCCTTTGATATGATGCTCGCTGTACTTGTGTTATTATAATTATTTGTTGTTGTTTGTGTCAAGTCCATGCTATCATTATTTCTTGGAGTTGAAGATATATTATTGTTTTCATTCAAATTAGAAACACCTATATGACTTCTTTCATTTTGATCACCATCTTGTGCAAATAGGAATTCATTATCTATTCCTGGTAAAATTATGTCATTATCTGATTCTTGATTTGTATTGCTTTTTTGTTCTTCATCTCCTAGTTCAAATAAATTTACTGGAGATGATACATCTTCTTCTAAGCCTGGTAAAATATTTGCTTCTTCGCTGTTTTCATCATCTTGTTCTATTATTTCTTCTTGTTGTTTTTTAGGTCTTCCTCTTCCTCTTTTTACAACTGTTGCCTCTTGTTCTTTCACTTCTTGTCCTGCTTTTATTTTTTTAGGTCTTCCTCTTCTTTTTGGTTGTTCTAATTCAACTTCTTGATTTTCTTCAATTTGTTCATCATCTGTTACTATATCTTCAAATAGATCTTCTTCTTCATTTTCATTCTGATATATTGGTTGCGAAATTGTTGGCTCTTCTTTTGGCTTTACACTGTTCACTTTTCTTACTGAATTAGTATTTATTGCTGAAGGTATAATAACTGGTTCAGTTATTACATTTTTTTCTAAGTTTTGTTTTATTATATCTAAATCTTTTGTGTCATCAACTGGTTTTACATTTTTCTGATTCTTATCTTTGTTTTTATCTTTATCCTTTTTATAATTATTATATTGATTGTATTTTCTATCAGGTTTTGAAGGCATTCCTAAAGCAACAACTTCTTGATATTTTGGACTATTAGCTTCTAGTACTGCTTTTACGTTTAGTGGTAAGAATTTAGCAATTAATCTTAATTGTGAATCTGTATATTGGCTCGCAATATGGTCAAAGCTCTCAACATATTGTTCTTCATTCCTTCCAAGTCTTTTATAGTGATTTAAAATATTCTGAATTTCAACTTCACTAACGTCTCCTTCATTTTCTACTTTATAATCCACATCATCAGGATCTATGTGGTAATACACTTTTGCTTCTTTTTTACTACGTGGTCTATTTAATAATTGACACACAGCAGTAATACTCCTATCTTTTCCAATAAGAGCATTATAAACACCTATTCCAAACATTTTAACTAGTAATGGATCTGATTTTTCTCTTCTATCAGCACATATTAAAATTATTGGAATATCATTTCCATTTTGCTTTGTTGCTTCATCGCTAATATTATCCATTTTCTCAAAAATAAATTTATCTATTTGATCATAATTATTATTAGAAAATGGTTGTAAATCTTCACTTATAACAATTCTATCATAAGATTTATCTCTTTGTAATTCTTTAATAATTGCATTAAAATAATACACATTTTTTGCTGAGATAATTTCTTTATATTCTTGTTGATATTTTTTTGTTATTGACTCAGAAATGCTTTCATTATTAACTGCAAATAATACTTTCATTCGTTTTAACCCCTCCAACCTCTTACAACTATCGCAAAGATTAATGGTAGTACTTGACAAATTACCATTACTGTAATAATAGCTACTAGTACACCAAATCCTTTATCTTGAACATCTAGTTTTCTAATACCTATAACATAACGGTAAATTGCTGCTAAAACAATTCCTACAAAACCAAATGGAATGCTATATATTCTAACTATATTTAAAATATATGCAACAAGTCCGTAAGTATTGTCTCCATAAGCTACCTGATAATCTTCTAATGCTTTTAATGCTTTATCTTTTAATCCTACTAGATTAGTTGTAGCTGTTTCTGAGGTTATTGTATTTTCTTGAGCGTTACTTGCATATACAGTAACTGTTCCAAATATGATTAATAATATAAATAATATTGAAATTACTTTCTTCATAAAATACTGCCCCTTTTCATTTTTTCACTTTCATATATTATATCATACAATAAAGTCCAGAAAATATCAAGGAAAAACTGGATATTTTTATAAAAATATCCAGTTGCCTTTATAAGTTATTATATAAATGTTTCATCCAGTAGTATACGCCATTTGCCCAGTTTTTATCTGTTGCATATTTTTTATTAACTCCTGTAAGAGTTTCTCCATTGTAATAACATCCATCAGCAATATTTCCATCATATATTTTTGTACCTTTTGGATTTAAATAGTATTTTGCAAATACTCTTGCTAACAAGTCTATTCCCTCTGAATAATCTGAAAACTCATAAGCACTATTATATGGGTCTCTATCATAAGCTCCATACCCAAATAAATTGTTTTTATTTGATGCTATACTTGATCCTCCCCATCCACTTTCATGTATTGCTACAGCTGCCAAGAATACTCCATTAATATTATATTGTTTTTCAGCATAATAAAAATATTGTGCATTATCTTTAAAAATATTATTTTTGTCTTTTGTTTCATTTGCAAATATTTTTTTAAATTGTTCTAATGATAACCCACTTGGTTTGTTCAATTTCATGTTAAAGCTTAAACTTCTTATCAACTGTTGTTTTGTATATTTGCTGCCTTGCACTATCTCAATTTCATCTTGTTTTAGCTCGTTTGGATTTATGCTTGTAAAACATTCTGCTTTTGCCCATCCTGCATAACTTTGATATTGAATCTTATACCATTCTTTTTTCTTTTCAATTAATTCAACTTTTGTGTTTTTATTTAATGTTATTAATTTTTCGCTTTTTTCATTTGGTTCAATCCTTATTGCAAGAAAACTCGGCGTTATATATATGTCATCTCCAATTTCAGCATTATAATTTATTATATGCCTTCCTGTTCCCACTTCTACTATTTTATTTACTGACGCTTTTGTGACTGTATTTCCAACTATTTTTTCCTCAGTAAGTTTATCTCCTTCATATATTTTTTTAGTTATTTCTTCTTGTTTTCCATCTATTCCTTCTTGTACCACCTGTATCATTCCACTAGGTAACTCAGGATTATTTTGATATTTTGTAATATATTCTAAATCTATTTCTTTTTTTACTATTTCTTCTTTCTTTTTATTTTGAGTATTTTTCTCTAATATTTCATTTATGTCTATGAATTTTTTTTCTATAGTTTCGTATTCTTCTTCAACGTTTTGTGTGGCTGCATAAGCTGTTTTCTTTTGAAAAATAAACATATATGCACACAAACTTACTACTAATCCTATAATTAGTAGTAGACTTATGATTAATACTTGTGTTTTTATTTTATGGTTTATTTTTCTCATTTGTTTCACCTAAATTAATTTTAATATTTAGGTATTTTTTTGTCAATAATTGTCGTTCAAAAACATCTTTTACCAATTAACATGAAAAGACACCTAGATATAGCCTAGGTGTCTTTCTATTTCCAATAATTTTTTCCACTCTCTTATTGTTTTTAAATTTGTTTAATTAGCCTCAATAATATTAAGTTGGATTTCAGTATTGTTATTATTTTCCTCTATTATTTTTTCATAATGCTCTTTTTGCAAAATTATAATAGTAGTAAATATAATACTTAGTATCAAAATACATGATATGAATAATTTTCTTGTTATCATTCTTTCATTCTTCATATATTTCTCTCCTTTTATATTAAAATAATTTGAGCATTTTCTTCTCCAACTAGCTCTTGAAATTGTTTTAAAATTTCTGGTGTCATATAAATTCCACCTGCTTTATCAAGTTTTTCTCCATTTTTTATTTGCATTTGCATATTACTTCTTTCTCCATTAAAGAAGTGAATTGCTCCTTTAAGTTTTTCTTTAGTTTCTTCGTTAAGATTTGTAACATTTAGTTCAAATGCCTTTTTCTTGATTTCTGCAAATTCTTTTATTGTTCTAGCTACAATTTTAGGTTCTTCATCTTCTCTAATGCTTAACCTGCCTTCTACTTCAACAATATTGTCATTTACTAATATATCAGAACATTGTCTATAGCAACTATCAAAAACTATAAATTCAGTTGTGCCATATAAATCTTCAATTGTAACAAATGCCATAATTGTATTGTTTTTAGTATATTTCTTTTTAACACTTGTAACTATGCCTGCATATATTACATTTTGTCCATCTTGATATTCTGTAACTTTCTCATCTTCTTCTATTTCACTTGGTTCTGATAATTCTCTTAGTTTCAAGCTATTTATAGTAGTTTTTGCTTCGATTTGTGCTCTCATTTTTTCCAGTGGATGTCCCGAAATATATATTCCAAGCATTTCTTTTTCCATTGAAAGTTTCTCTTTTTCATCATATTCAGGTTCAATTATATAATTATATTTTATTTCTTCTTTTTGAGTTTCTCCTCCTAAGTCAAACATTGAAACTTGACCATCAAATCCCTTTTTGTCATTGCTTATTGTATCAATAATATTTTCATAAGATGCCATAAATGTTTTTCTTGTTTGTCCTAGTTCATCAAAAGCTCCCGCTTTTATTAAACTTTCAATACATTTTTTATTAACTGTTGTTTCTTTTATTCTTTCACAAAAATCACTAAAATCTTTAAATTCTCCATGTTTTGTTCTTTCTTCTACAATTTCGTCAACAGCAGCTGTTCCCACATTTTTAATACTTCCAAGTCCAAAACGAATTTGATTTTTATCAACTGTAAACCTTGTATAGCTTTTATTTATATCTGGTTTTAATATTTGAATTGATAGTCTTTTGCATTCTTCAATATAACCTGGTACTTTATCTAGATTTCCTAAAAAACTATTAAGCATTGCAGCCATAAATTCTGTTGGATAATATGCTTTTAAATATGCAGTTCTAAATGATATAACTGCATAAGCTGCAGCATGTGACTTATTAAATGCATATTTAGCAAATTCAGCCATTTCGTCAAATATTTTATTTGCAGACTTTTCATCTATGCCATTTCTAATGCAACCAGGAACAACAATATTCCCATTTTCATCTATTTGTCCATGTATAAATATTTCTCTTTCCTTTGCCATTACATCTAGCTTTTTCTTACCCATGGCTCTTCTTACTAAGTCAGCTCTGCCTAATGAATAACCAGCTAAGTCTCTAACTATTTGCATAACTTGTTCTTGGTAAACCATACAGCCATAGGTAACTTCAAGAATTGGTTTTAGTGCTGGATGTGTATATACTGCATGTTCTGGATCTTTTTTATTTGCAATATATCTTGGTATTTGATCCATTGGGCCAGGTCTGTATAAAGAAACTCCCGCAATTATATCTTCCAAGCAGTCTGGTTTCAATTCCTTCATGAAGTTTGTCATTCCTTGACTTTCAAACTGGAATATACCAACTGATTCTCCATTTTGCCATAGTTTGTATACCTTAGGATCATTCATCTTTTCGTCAAACTTAACATCTATTCCTTGATTTTGTTTTACCAAGTCTATTGTATCTTGAATAACAGTTAATGTTCTTAATCCTAAGAAATCCATTTTTAAAAGTCCAAGTTCTTCTAGTGTTGTCATTATATATTGTGTTGATATAGCTCCATCTCTTACATACAGTGGCACATAGCTTACTACTGGTTCTTTTGTAATAACTATACCACAAGCATGTGTTGAAGCCTGTCTTGGCATTCCTTCTAAAGCCATGGCAATATTTAACATTTTTTTAATTTCTTCGTCTGTATCGTAAAGGTCTTTTAATTCTTTGTTTTGCTCCATAGCTTTTTTTATTGTAATATGTATTTCATTTGGTATCATTTTAGCTAGTTTGTCTGCTTCTGCATAAGGCATATCTAATACTCTTGCAACATCACGAATAACCATTCTAGCAGACATTGTTCCAAATGTAATAATCTGTGAAACATGGTCTTTACCATATTTTTGCTCAACATATTCTATAACTTTATCTCTTTTTTCATAGCAAAAGTCAACGTCAAAATCAGGCATACTAATTCTTTCAGGATTTAAAAATCGCTCAAAAATTAGGTTATATTGAATAGGGTCAATATCTGTAATTTCAATACTATATGCAACTATTGAACCAGCCCCTGAACCTCTACCTGGTCCAACTGGTATATTATGTGTTTTAGCATAATGAATATAGTCCCATACAATTAAGAAGTAATCTACATATCCCATTTTTTTAATGACACTTAGTTCATATTCTGTTCTTTCCAATATTTCTTTACTTAGGTTTTCTCCATATCTATTTTTTAGTCCATCATAAGTAAGTTTTTCTAAGTAATCATAGTGAGTTGCAAATTCTTGTGGCACATCATAATTGGGCAAAATTGTATGTCCAAATTCAAATTCTACATTACATTTTTCTGCTATTTTCACTGTATTTTCAATCGCATCTGGTACATTTTTAAAGTAGTCACTCATCTCTTCTGGTGATTTAACATATAACTCATCTGTGTCAAATTTCATTCTGTCTTCATCTGTCATACGTTTTCCAGTTTGTATACAAAGTAAAACCTCATGGTTATATGCATCTTCTCTTTTTAAATAGTGAGCATCATTTGTTGCTACAAGTGGAATATCTAGCTCTCTTGATAATTGTATTAATTTTTGATTTGCTAAAACTTGTTCTTTTATTCCATTGTTTTGGATTTCTAAGTAATAGTCTTCTCCAAATATAGACTTATACCATAAAGCAACTTCTTTTGCTTTTTCCATATCATTTGCAAGTATTGCTTGGTTTACTTCTCCTGCTAAACATGCACTTAAGCATATTATCCCTTCATGATATTTTTCTATTATTTCGTGGTCTATTCTAGGTTTATAATAAAAACCTTCTGTATAACCTAAAGAAACTAAAGTTGCAAGATTTTTATATCCTTGGTTGTCTTTAGCTAATAATATTAAATGATTATATTTTGCATCTAAATTAGGGTCTTTATCTTTTCTATTTCTTGGTGCAACATAAACTTCACAACCTATTATTGGTTTAATGTCATTTGCTTTGCATGCTTTATAAAAGTCAATTGCACCAAACATAGCGCCATGGTCTGTAATTGCCATAGCATTCATTCCTAATTCTTTTGCCCTTACCGGTAAGTCTTTTATTCTATTTGCTCCATCTAGTAAACTGAATTCACTATGTATATGCAAATGTACAAAATTTGACATTTTATTTTTCTCCTTTTTGTGCTAATATTCTGGCCATTTGTACTCCAGAAGCAGATGCCATCATTAGTCCTCTTGTCATTCCTCCTCCATCTCCTATTGAGTATAATCCTTTTATGTTTGATTCAAAATTGTTATCTATTACAACTTGGTTACTATAAAATTTTATTTCTGGTGCATATAGTAAATTATCTGGATCAGCAAATCCTTCAACAACTTTATCCATACTACGTATAAAATTTAAAATATCTGTCATTGTTCTATAGCCAATTGCATAAGTAATATCTCCTGGTACTGCTGATTTTAAAGTTGGAATAACAGTATTTTGTTTTAATTCTTGTTCCCAAGTTCTTTTTCCTCTATAAATATCTCCCAATCTTTGTACTAGTATGTTGCCTGCACCTAATTCATTTAAATTTTTTGCAACATTTCTTCCATAATCAATTGGTTTATTAAATGGATATGTAAAATGATGTGAAACAAGAATAGCCAAGTTTGTATTTGTACTTTTTCTTTCTTTATATGAATGTCCATTTACTAAGCTTAGGTTATTATCGTATACTTCTGATGCAACAAATCCACTTGGATTTTGGCAAAATGTTCTTACTTTGTCTTTAAAAGGTTCTGGTTTTCCTATGAACTTTCCTTCATACATGTAAGTATTTATGTCCTTCATTATTCTATCTGGTAATTCATATCTAACCCCTATATCTACAATTCCAGACTTAGTTTTTATATTATGCTTTTCACACATATTTACCAGCCAGTTAGCACCTTTTCTTCCAACTGCAATAACTACATTATCTGCATATATTTCTTCAAGTTCAGCATCCTCGTTGTTTAATTCTTTAGCTGGCTTTATTCTAACGCCTTTTATTTTTCCTTTTTCAATAATTAAATCTTCAACTATTGTTTGATATTTCATTTCAATGTGATGTTCTGATAAATAATCTTCTAATCTTTTATATAATTCATGTGCTTTTTCTGTTCCTAAATGTCGTATAGGAATATTTATAAGGTTTATCCCTTCTTTTTTTGCTTTATCTGAAATCTTTTTTATTTCTTCTTGGTGTTCTGTTCCTTCAAGTTTAGTATCTGCACCAAAGTCTAAATATATTTTATCTGTATAATCTATTAATCTTTTTGTTTCTTCTACTCCAATATATTCATGTAAAATTCCACCAATATATATGTCATCATCTTCTTTATTATATAAAGATAATTTTCCATCTGAAAACGCTCCAGCTCCAGAAAATCCACTAGTAATATTACAGAATGGTTTGCATTTAATACAATTTCCTGTTTTTTCTATTGGACAATACCTATCTTCTACTTTTTTTCCTTGCTCAATTAATAAAACTTTATGTGCTTTTTTTAATTTTATTAATTCATAAGCCATAAATATTGAACTTGGTCCCATTCCAACTGCTATTACATCATATTTTTCACTCATAAAAATATTCTCCTTATATAATAATTATTCAAGTACAACTTCTTCATACTCACTTTTAACTAAGCATAAAGCAGTCTTACTTGTTTTTCTATTTAATGCCTGCTCTAGTGCTGTTTTGTATATTTCTAATTGTACTTTATATTTATCAAGTATTTTTTCTTTTGCATTTGGTTCATTTGAAATGTAATCTGTTTTAAAATCAATTAACACTAAATTATCGTTTTTATCAATATAATATAAGTCTATAATACCTTGTACTAAAATGTTTTTCTTTGAATTTTCCGCTTCACTTACAACATCTTTTGCAGGTATGTTTATATAAAATGGTTGCTCTTTATGTACTTCTTTTGCTTTCCTTAATTCTTCAAATAATTGTGATTTTGTATATTGATAAATTAAATTTACATCAATTGCATCTGCTTCATTTTGTGTAATTATTTCTTTTTCAACTAAGTTAAGTATCATGTTTTGAATATCTTTTAACTCATAGTCTTTTCTTTCATCTAATCTTTGGATACATAAGTGTACTAAAGTACCTTTTTCTGCACTTGATATTTTCTTATCTTCTTGCATGAATTTGGGTGTATATGATTTTTTGTATTCTACTTCTTCACTTTCTATTCCTTTTAGTATTTCTTCTAATTTGATTTTTTCTTGCTTAATTTTTGTAACAGATGATTTAGTAGGAAGTGTTGTGTCTACAATATAGTCATATTTCCATTCTAGTAATTCTTTTAATGCTTGTTCAGATTTTTTATTTTCTTCATCTGATTTATTTTTTAATATTTGTTCTATCTTTTCTTTTAAATCAATTTGCTCAACTACTTCTTCTTTTGCTAAAGCTTTTAACAAGTCTTTTTTATTACTAACATTTAAAGTTATAATATCACTTAATTTGTATGATTCTCCTTTTAGTGTAATCGTTCTTCCTTGATTAAACAAATACACATACATAAGCCAGTCTAAGTATGAATTGGCTTTTTTCATAAGTTTAGCATCTAGTTTTATGTTTTCACTTTCATACATTTCAAGTACTTTATTTTTATCTTGTACATATTTAGTAAAATCTTTGCTTCTTCCTGTAATATATAGTTTTTCCTTTGCTCTTGTTAATGCAACATACAAAATTCTTTGTTCTTCTGAAAGTGTTTCCTGTTTCATTTTTAATTTAATTGCATCTTTTGCTATGCTAGAATACTTAATTTTTCTAGTTGTATCCATAATTGTTGGACCAAAGCCAATATCTTGATGTAATAAAATATTGTCATTTAAATCTTGCATATTAAACTTTTTATGAGAGTTGCACAAAAACACAACTGGAAATTCTAATCCTTTACTTTTATGAATACTCATGATTCTAATTACATCTTCATTTTCTCCAATAAGTTTTGCTGAAGCTAAATCTCCATTCTGTTTTTTTAGTTTATCTATAAATTGTATAAAATTGAATAACCCTTTAAAACTTGCTTTTTCATATTGTTTAGCTTTTTCAAATAATGTTTTAAGGTTTGCTTGTCTCATTGCTCCATTTGGAAGTAGTCCGACATATTGGTAATATCCTGTATCTAAATATATTTGCCATATAAATTCATCTAAAGGCATATATTGTGATATACTTTTCCACTTTTCAAGTTTTTCTAAAAAGCTTTCTATTTTGTTTTTTAAATCTCCATCACATATTAGCCTTGTTTTTATTAAAGCCTCATAAAAATTACAATTTCTATCTGTTAATCTTATTGTAATTAAATCATTATCTGTAAAATTGCAAATTGATGACCTTAATACTACTACAAGTGGAATATCTTGTAATGGGTTATCAATAATTTTTAGTACTGATAATATTGTTTGTATTTCTACTGTATCTAAATAAGTTCCTGATGTATCACTAAATACTGGTAATTCCAAATCAGATAGTTCTTTTTCATATATTGGAGATAAATTCGATGTTGCTCTTAGTAAAATTACAATATCTTTTGGTCTAATTTTTCTATAGCCTTGTTTCTTGTCAAATACCATATAATTACTATTTAATAATTCTTGTATTTTGTTTGCTACAAACTTAGCCTCTAATACATCATCTTCAACTCTTTCTTGTTCCTCTTCGTCTTCTTCACCTTCAAAAGCTGTAATTGATTCATCTTCTTTTAAATCTATAATATCTAACTCAGCAATACCTGCATAATTTTTTATTTCTTCTGGTTCCGGGTAATTTGCTCCATAGTTTAAGTATTCGTTTTCGTTGTAATTTATATCTCCTAGTTCTTTGCTCATTATTGATTCAAATACTAAGTTAGTAATATTTAATATGTTTTGCCTACTTCTAAAATTGCGAAATAGCTGTATTTTCAAATTATCTTCTTGTGCCTTTTCTTCTTTATTTTTGTATTCATCATATTTTTGTAAAAATAGCTCTGGCCTTGCTTGTCTAAATTTATATATACTTTGTTTAACATCTCCTACCATAAAAATGTTGTTACCTTTGGAAATGCTTGTTAATATAGCTTCTTGTACCAAGTTACTATCTTGATATTCGTCAATTGCAATTTCTTCAAATTTTTCTTTATATTTTTTTGCAACTTCTGTTGGGTTATTATTTTCATCTAATAATATTTTTAATGCAAAGTGTTCAATATCATTAAAATCAATGCAATTTTTTTCTTTCTTTTTTTCTGCAAAGTTTTTTGTAAACTCTGTTACCAAATTTGAAAGTTTCTCTAGTATTGGAGTAATAATTTTCAAGTCTTTTACGGCTTGTTCTTGTGAACAGCTTAATAGCTTTGCAGTTTTTTCTTTAATATGTTTTTTTACTTTGTCTCTTATTTCTTTTGAATCTTCTTTTAAGTCATTTATTACTTTTTTGTCAACTGGCCATTTACTAAAGTTAAAATTTAATAATTTTATATATAATTCATCCCAAGAATTATATTTTTGCAAATCTTGAAGGTTTATTATATCTTCACTTATTGTTTGATAAAATTTAGTCATTTCAGGATATAACGCCATTTTAGATTTAGTAACTTCAAGTTGCATAATACTCTCTTGTATATCATCGTCTACTGTTTGAATTATAAGTTTTCCCCATATTGTTTGAGATATGTCTTTATCTTCTATTTTTAATAATTCTAATTTTTCTTGTAACCATTTTATTGGAAATGGACTACTTTGTATAAATTTATATATTTTTAATACTAATTCTTGTAAAGCTTCATCTCCACGATAATTTGTATAATTTTCTAAAAGTTCTATAAAATTTTTATCATTTTCAGTATATTTTTGCTCAAATAAATCATCTAATACTTCTTGTTTAAGAAGATCTATTTCAGCTGTATCTGCAATTTTAAAATTGCTTGGTAAATCAATTTCATAAAAATGATTATGAATAACGTCTAAGCAAAAAGAGTGTATTGTGCATATACTTGCTTTATTTAAAAGTATTATTTGTCTTTGTAAATGAACATTTTCAGGATTTTCTTCTAACTTTTTGTATATTGCTTCTAGTATTCTTTCACGCATTTCACTAGCTGCTGCATTTGTAAATGTTACAACTAATATTTTGTCAATATCCATTTGCTCATCAATTATTTTGTGAATAATACGTTCTACAAGTACAGCAGTTTTACCACTACCTGCTGCAGCAGCTACTAATATGTTTGAATTTTTTTCTTGTATTGCTTGTAATTGTTCATTAGTCCATTTAACTTCTGCCACTTTTTCACTCCTTTTTTCGATGTTTTTTGCATGTTTATTATATATTAAATATTTGAGTTTTTCAATAGATGATTTACATGTGAAAAGTCTACAAACAATTTTGTAGGCTTCTATTTTTATCTATTAACTTTTTTATATTTCACCTGCAGTGTCAGTATCTCTAATTTCAGAACTTGATGTATTTTCAGCCGTTGAACATTTTCCTATAAGAATCATTTGTCTTGTTCCTATTACATCATTTACAATATTGTCGTATTGAGAGTATAGAAAAAATTGTGTAAATAAATCCTTCCGTGATAAAATATAAAATATCAAGGAGGGATTTTTCTATGGGTAAAAAAGTAGAAAAAGAAAAAAATGAAATAGTAGAGGAATTTTTTAGAAGGAATGATCAAAAAAATATTAAATCTATGAATGATATATACACAGCCTAGAAAGATTTCTTTGCCCCTGCTTTTCAACAATTGTAGGATGCTGAAATGGAAGCAAAAATTGGTTATTCCAAAAACGAAAGAACAGATAATAATAATTATCGAAATGGACATTATCCAGAAAGAACTGTAGCAACAGAAATGGGAGATATTCCAGAAAAAGTTCCTAGAGATAGGATAGAAACGGAGAAATTGATTCCGATTTAGTGCCTAAATATTCAAGAACAGCAAATGGCTTTGATGAAAAAGTAATATCTATGTATGCATTAGGAATGTCTGATAAGGACATTCAAGAACAAATAAAGGAGACATTTGGCTGTAATCTTTCACCAGATATGATAAGTGATATAACAGATAAAATTATACCTGAAGTACAAGAATGGCAAAAAAGGAAATTAGAAAGTGTATACCCTCTAGTATTTATTGATGCTACACATTTTCATGTTAGAGATTATGGACAGATAGTAAAAAAAGCAGCCTATGTTGTGTTAGAAATTGATAAAGATGGAATGAAAAAAGTTTTAACAATAACAATTGGAGAAAATGAAAGTGCAAAATATTGGATGACTGTATTAAACGAGCTTAAAAATCGCGGAGTACAAGATATTTTAGTATTATGTGCAGATGGATTGACAGGGCTTAAAGATGCAATATCAGCAATATACCCTAAGACGGAATATCAAAGATGTATAGTGCATCAAATAAGGAACTCTTTAAAGTATGTACCATATACAGATAGAAAAGAACTTGCTAATGATTTAAAAACAGTTTACAAAGCAAGTACAGAGGAATTAGGGTATACTAACTTATTAGAGTTGGAAGAAAAATGGAAACATAAATATCCTGGTGCGATTCAAAGTTGGATAGATAACTGGGATGTACTTTCAGTATTCTTTAAATTTTCTGCCGAAATAAGAAAAATAATGTATACAACAAATGCGATAGAGAGCTTAAACAGTACCTATAAACGAATAAATCGAAACAGAAATGTATTTCCAACAGACATGTCTTTATTAAAATGTTATATCTATCAACATTAAAAGCAGAGAAAAAATGGTCAAGAATGGTTGATAAATGGGATTTATGCTTATCTCAATTTAGAATTATGTATGAAGGCAGAATATAAAATAAAGCCTAAAAATAATAGGCTTAAGAAGGATTTTTCTTAAGCCCTATTAAACTTACACAACTTTTTCTAAAGTATTGATTTTTAGAAAAATATTATTTAAATAATGTTAATAATAAAAATATTAAATTTTTTCAAGTTATCAATCGGAAGGAAATCCGATTTACACAAGATTTTCTATAGGCTCATAAATTTATAAATGCTATATAATTTTCTCTTATTATATAGCATTATTATTTAATTTATATGAAATATATTTTTTATTTTATTTATTAACTTTTTGAAAATTGATTCCTTATATTCCACCAAAGCAAACTCTTTTTCAATATTCTTTTCCTCTATTACACTTTCTTGAGTGCGCTTTTTAAAAATATTATCTGGATTATATTTTTCTTGTAAATCTTCTTGATATTTCTTTTCATTATTAGAATATATTTCTATCAATTCTTGTTTTTTATCTTCTTTACACCAATATTGTAAATTCAAACTAGCTATAATTGCTATTGTCTTTCTTTTTAAATTTTGTTCTTTAATAGGAATATTTGTATTTATTGTCGGAATATAATTTTTGTCCATTTCACGCTCAAAAAATTTTCTTAACTTAACAGGAATTTTATTTGACATTTCTTCGCCAATTAATTCTAAAAATTTATTTACTTCTGAATATGCTTGTCTTGTTTCAATATTCATACTTTATTCTCCTATGCTCATTCCAAAATCTTGGTGTGGCTGTTGTTCCTGTATAAAATCTCTTTCAGCTTGGTTTATTTCTCCATTAACTTCGCTTATTTCATCTGCTCTTATTTCAATTTTTTGACTTTGTTCAACAACATCCTCAATTAATTGTTCTCCTTGTGCGTTTTCACTTTCCTGTGCATATACTTGTTCTTCTACTACATCAGATTGTTCTTCTGTTGTTTGCTCACCTTCTTCATGTTGCATTTGTTCTTCTTGATGCTGTGCCTCCCATAATTTTTCTAACATCTCTTGTTTCATTTGAAATATTTCTTGTTTAAAATCATTAGTAGAAAATTCCGTATAATTCCCTTCATTAGCTCCATTTATTATTTGAACATTTCTAACCGCAACATTTGTTAAAATTTCCTCCATTGCATCATTTAAAATTCTATGTGTTTCTTGCCTTTGTACAACATTTTCAGTTGGAGTATTTTCTAATATAGAACGTAAATCTTCTTGTGATAATGGATAATTTTTATTAACAAATTCATTTATATATTTTTTTAAATCTAAATAATAATCTATTGTTCCATTTTCTTCCATTTCTCTTATGTTCATAATTTTCACTCCCATATTATCTCTCTTTACTTTTGATTATACCATAAAAAATATAAATATAAAGATTTTAGAATAAATTTTTTAAAACATTTTATAAAATCCTATTATCTCTCTAAATCCCATTCCATTCCATTTCTCTTTCTTCTTTTTTAATTTGTTTTTCTGGGTCTAAAAAAGTATTAGTTTCTTTTTGAAAATCTCTAATTAAATTATCTTCTGCACCCATATCAAATTTTTCGCAAATCCAATGTATGAATTTATCAATAGTTTCATAGAATTTATCTATTATTCTGTGTAATTTGCTATAACTATCTCTACCTCTCCAAAAATCTCTTGCACAAATTTTATCTACTGCATTGCCTTGTTCATCTTTTGTATGAATTACTGGTATAAACGTCAAGTGCATATGTGGTGTTGTTTCATCTAAATGTACTGCTGCAGATATTATATTTCTTTCCCCTAGATTTTTATAATTACATACAAACTTATAACTCTCTCTAAAATATCTTTTTGTTTCTTCTAAACCTATTTTCTTAAAAAATTCGTTATCTGATGTAATCATCATTTGGCACATTATAATACTATTTTTTCTTAAATTACCTTGTAAATCATATTCCTTTTTCATTCTATCAAATTTTCTAATGTATGCTGTTTCATTTTCCTTACAATAGAAATTTAAATGTGTCCTCGTTGTATCAATATCCTTATTTGAATGATTTTTTGCTTTCCTATCATTGTGAACATATGCTCCGTATGATTCAGCTCTTGTTAATTTTCATTTCTTATTATTGCATAACTCATATCTTCTTTTTCCTCCTTCTTTGCTCAAGATATACTTTGTATGTCTAACATACTAGTCAAACAAGTTTGAGCGTATGGCAGGGAAATTACATTTTCTCACACCCCATTGCCTAAAAATTTGCTACTCGCAATTTTTTAGTTTTTTACTTAAATTCGCATTTTGCAATTTAGGTAAAAGAAAAAGTCAAGAAAAACATTTTTCAGATTTTTTCTTGACTTTATGAAACCTTGCTCGGTTTCAAACTTCCACGCAAAAATAAGAACCTGACCCGACATAGCAATCCAAGATTGCAGTCTGGTACCCCAGAACCTTGTTGTCTGCGACAATAATAAAAGCAGATATTTTTCAAAAATCTCCACTTTTATTATTTTTATATATAGTAATTGCCTATGATGTTCTTTATTTAAAAACATTATAATAGAATAAATGTGTTTTTCTTTATCACTTAAATTTGTATCTGTTAATATTTCTATTGGAATTCATAAACCTTTTAAATTTAGATTTGACATTTGCCCTCTCCCTCCTCTCTTGTTTCGTTTTATTTTGGCTTTAGTTCCTTTTTTTATAAAGTTATATAGTTTTATATCTTTAAATTGTAGATAAAAAATTTCCATAAAAAAATCGCTTTAGAGTTTTTAATCTAAAACGATTTTTGTTTTTAAATTGTCCAGGTGTTTGGATAATTCAATTACATATTTACTTTTTCTAATTGTGCAACTGCCGTTGCACAATTATCTTGACACTGTCGAGAAAATTTAATGTATTATTCCTCATTATCTTGCTGTTTTTCTATTTCTTCAATATCCTTAATATGCAATTCAATTTTTTCTGCTTTTGGTAATTGTGATTGTAAATATTCTGGTATATCTTGTAAAAGCTTATATTCACTTACTCCAACAGGTTTATTTATATCTTTTAGTTAGTTATTATTTTATATTTATCTTCTTTTTTAAAATACTATAAATTTAATTTTTTTCAATAATTTTTATTATTTTTTAACAATATTTTTCTTTTTTTATATAATAAAATAAGCAAGAATATTTTTAATTTTGTTCTTGCTTATTTTTTATAATATATTTATACCATGTATTAATGTATATAGCTATTGTCATTGGAAACACTAATACTACTTTATTATTATAATTCAATGCATTTTTAAAGTTACAATGTAAAATTGATAAGAAAGCTCTCGTCATTCCACAATTCCAACATTCTTTGCCTAATATTAGTTTATATATGCATAGATTTTCCATTATCTTACTGTTTATTGGTATTGCATATAAAACTGACAATATTATTGCATTAATTATAATAAATAATACTATTTTAGTTATTTGTGATTTTGTTTCCATCTTTATCAGTGAAGCTTCCTGTTATAATCATTATAAGATCTACTAAAGTCCATATTCCGCATCCGCCAAGAGTAATTAATTGTAATATTCCTGTTCCAATTTTTCCTGCATAAAATCTATGAACTCCTATTCCTCCCAAAAATATACATAGTAATAAAGTTACTAACCAATCTTTTTCGCTTTTCATTTTTACATCCTCCTTATTATTTTATAAGGGTATTGTATATTTTTTTTCGAATATTGTAAATAGTTTTTTATAAAAAAATCAGATTAATTTTACACTTTTCCAAATAGAAATTACTTTTTCTATTGACCTTAATTTTACACTTTATTTTATATAAAGTTCTGGGTTTAATTGTTCATTATTTTTTATAATTTCAAAGTGAAGATGTGGCTCATCTGATACTTCAAATGCAGAAGTAGTTCCAACTGTTCCTATACTTTGTCCTTGTTTAACTTTTTCACCTTCTACAACAAATTCAGTTGATAAAAGATTTGAATATACAGTTTTATATCCATTTGTATGTTCTATAATAACTGTTAATCCATAACGTGGATCATTTTTTATTGACTTTACAGTTCCCTCTGAAGATGCTTTTACAACTGTTGTTTTATCAGCTGAAATATCAATTCCGTTATGTGTTGTCCACACATCTAAAGTATTAGAATATACCAATTTATTATCTGCAAATTCCTTCATTATTGAACCTTCTACTGGCATTTTAAATTCCGGATCTTTTACAGTAACTGTCTTAGTTTCATTTTTAGATTCTGTATCTTTAACTGTTGTTTTATTTTCATTCTTTTTTGTGTCTATTTTTTCATCTTTCATAGTACTTGTATTAACAGCAATTTTATTTGAATCTTCTATATCGTTTTTTGCTTCATCAACTGTTTTACCATAAGATGTACTTGTTTCTTCTATTGCAGTGATTGTTCCTAATGAATTTGTATTTATTTTACTAAGTTCATTTGTTTTATTTAATGTATTTCCATAAACAAAAAAAGTTATAACAAAAGCTATTATTGCCAAAGCCAGTATAGTACCTGCAATATATAACATTTTTTTAGTATCTATTCTCTCTGTAAACCTTCCTCTATAGTTTCTTCTCATAATAATTCCTCCTTAATTTTTCTTTAGTATAATTATTTACAAGTTTGAGAAATTTATACAAAAATGTTAAATATCTTGTACTTTTACTCCAGAATAAAAATGATGGATTATTTCTTCATAACTTTTGCCTTGTTTTGCTAAGCTATCTGCACCAGTTTGACTCATTCCTACCCCATGACCATAGCCAGTTACTTCAAATATAATGTTATCTTTTTCAATTGTTACTTTGAAATTTGCTGACCTTAAACTAAGTAGAGTCCTAACTTCTACTCCTGATAATTCCAAATTTCCTATTTTAATCAACTTTACTCTATTACCTTCTGTATATTCTTTTATTTTTATACAGTCTTCTTTAGAAAAGTCTATTTTAAAATTACTATAAACTTTCTTTGTTTTTTCCTCAAATTCTTTTTTAGTAAATGTTGCTTTTGACGAATACTGATTATATGCATCCTCTCCAGATGTTTCAACTGATTTTAGGTATGGGTATCCGCTTCCTCCCCATACATTCAAAGGTGCTTCTGTATAACCACCACTATTTGAATGAAAAAAAGCATTTATTGGCTTACCATTGTATGTTATCATTTTTCCTTTTGTTTCATTTACTGCACTTACAATTTTATTCCAGTATTCAGTTCTGTTTTCTTCTTTCCATCTTTCTAATCTTTTCTCCTTCGAAATCCATGCTTGGCAACAAGTTGATGAATCACATATATTAGCGTTTCCATGTTTTTTTCCACCATTTATAATTTTATATAAAGTATATGTTCTAGCAACAACAGCCTGAGCTTTCAATGCTTCTTTTTCAAAACTTGCCGGCATTTCACTACTTACTACTCCATACAAATATTCATCTAACCCTAGTTTTTCTACTTTGTTGGTTGATGTATGTAATAGTTTTACAGTGTTGTATTGCTTATAATCATAATCTGCCACTGTTTGCTGTTCTTCTTTATTTTCTGTATTGTTTGAAATTGTCGGCTTTGCTTTACTAGTAAATATTATTGGAATGGAAAAACACAATATCAAAAATATTAGAATATATGCTAAAAATCTTTTCAATTTACTCTCCTTTACTATGAGCAATTTATTTAACTTTTACATCAATAGTAATATGATACTTTTCGCAGGGATGGAACGGAGAAAAGTTTTCATATTACTATTGCTAATTCATTTTAATTAAATTGCTAATTTTACCCTCATATTTTCTAGCACTCGTTTTTCTATACGAGAAACCTGCACTTGAGTAATACCCATAATCTTAGCAATTTCAGTTTGTGTTTTTCCTTTATAATATCTCAAAAAAATTATTTGTTTTTCATTATCTTTCAAATTATTAATAGCCTGTTGAATACAAAGTTTATTCGTTAAAACATTTGCCTCATCAATATGACTTGACATTTTATCCAATAAACTCAATCCATCATTTTCATCATCTCCCAATTGTTCATCTATTGAATATATTGGCTGAAATGCCTCTAATGATAGAGTAATCTCCTCCTTAGATGTTCCAAGTAATTTAGAAAGTTCTTCTATTTTAATTTCTTGGCCTGTTTTTCTATAATATTCATTTTTGGTCTCTAAAGCTTTTATTGCAAGTTCTTTTAAACTTCTACTAATTCTTATAGGTCCATTATCTCTAATATATCTTTTAACTTCACCTAAAATATATGGAACTGCATAAGTAGATAATCGAACCTCAAAATTGCTATCAAATCTTTTTATGCATTTTATAAAACCCATTACACCTATTTGGTATAAGTCTTCTAATTCATAACCTCTATCTTGAAAACGCTTAACAATGCTCCAAATAAGACCTTTATTAGATTCTATTAAGTATTGCATTACATTTTTATCACCTTGTTGTGCTTTTATAATGTCTTCTATCTTATTTTCAAATTCTTCTTGCATAAAAAAATGCCTCCTATCTTAATTGATTAGAGCATTTTTTTCTTCTTCTATTATTTCGTTATCTTCTTTTTTTATTCTTTTTTTCATTACTACTTTTGTTCCTATTCCAACTACTGAATGAATTTCTATTTCATCCATAAAGCTCTCCATTATAGTAAAGCCCATTCCAGACCTTTCTAAATTTCCCTTTGTTGTATATAAAGGTTTTCTTGCAAGTTCTACATCTTCAATTCCTTTTCCATTATCAGAAATTTCTATTTCAAGTACATTGTCAAGTAATGTAGCTCTTAATTTTATTATTCCTTCTGTATCTTCATAAGCATGGACTATGCAATTTGTAACGGCTTCTGATACAGCAGTTTTTATATCTGCCAACTCTTCAATTGTTGGATCTAATTGTGCAGCAAATGCTGCTACTGTAATACGAGCAAAAGCTTCATTTCTTGATTTACTTATAAATTGAAGCTCCATTTCATTATCATACCTACTTTTCATTTTTTCCCCTCCTTAACTTACTTTACCATTTTGAGTAATTGGAATTATTCTAGTAATTCCGCTCATTTCTAATACCTTTTCAATTGACTTACTTGTATTTTTTATTTCTGTAATTCCTCCAAGCATTTTAGTTAGTTTGTATCTTCCTATCAATAGTCCTATTCCTGCGCTGTCCATAAAAGAAACCTTACTAAAATCAAACACAACTTTTCTAGGCATAAATCTCGTAATTTCATTATCCATTTTCCTCCTTATTATTTCTGTTGTATGATGGTCTATTTCATCTGTAATTTGAATATATAAGCAATTATCTAGTTTATCAAATTCACTTGTCATACGTGTACCTCCTTATTGTTATTGCTTGTCCTATTATACATTTTTTTCCAGTTTATTGCTAGAGTGAAAACTAGGAGGTTTTGTCGTTTTTTAGGAAGTTTTCGACATTTTTTTCTTTAGGAATTTATTGATTTTCTAGAATATTTTTGTTGATTTTATGATAAGACGAGGAAGTTTTTGATAACCTAAGGAGGAAAAAGCGCAAATAACTGGTAGCCTATGGCTACCAGTTATTTGCGCTATATGCTTTTGATTCTTTCTTCAACTTTTTCTAGCATTTCTTTATATTTAGCAAGTTTTGCTTTTTCTTCATTTATTTTTGATTCTGGTGCTTTGTTTACAAAACCAGGATTTGAAAGCATTTTTTCTCCTCTTGCAACTTCAGAAAGTAGTTTTGCTCTTTCACCTTGTAGTCTTTGTTTTTCTGCTTCTAAATCAACCAATTCTTCAAATGGTATATATACTTCTATTCCATCTGCTAAAACTGACATTGCATTTTGAGGTATATTTTCTTTGTTTTCTTGTATATCTATTTCATTTGCAAATCCTAATTTTTGTATCATTGCACTTGATTCTTTTAACATATCATTTGCTGTTTTTGTTACAAATATCAATTTAGATTTTTTACTTGGATGAACATTTAAGTTTGTACGTAAATTTCTAATTCCAACTATTATTGTTTTTAATTTTTCTACTTGCTCTTCTTCTTTTTCAAATGATAGGCTTTCTGTATATTCTGGCCATTTTGAAATCATTATGCTTTCATCATTATGGTATAGTTGCATATATATTTTTTCTGTTACAAATGGCATTACTGGATGTAATAATTTTAATGAATCTTTTAATACTTTGTTTAAAGTATATTGTGCAGCAAATTTTGTTGTGCAATTTTCATCATATAAACGAGATTTTACCATTTCAATATACCAGTCACAGAATTCATTCCAAATAAAGTCATATACTTTTTGTGTTGCAATTCCAAGCTCAAAGTTCTCTAAGTTATTAGTTACTTCTTTAACTAATTTATTTAATTTAGATAAAATCCATTTATCTTCATAACATAAGTTTTCTGGCAATCTATCTTCTGCCAATTTTGAACCATCTTTCGGCATATTGCTTAAAACAAATTTTGATGCATTCCATAACTTGTTTGCAAAGTTTGATGCTGATTCTAATTTTTCAGGCATATATCTAATATCATTTCCCGGTGATATTCCTAAAACTAGTGAAAATCTTAAAGCATCTGTACCATATTTTGCAATAATCTCTAATGGATCAATTCCATTACCTAAACTCTTAGACATTTTTCTTCCTAAGCTATCACGTACTATTCCATGAATAAATACTTTGTTAAATGGTACTTGACCTGTATGTTCTAATGCTGAGAATATCATTCTTGCTACCCAGAAGAATATTATATCATAACCTGTAACTAATGTACTTGTTGGATAGAAGTATTTGTAGTCTTCGGTTTGCTCTGGCCAACCTAATGTTGAAAATGGCCATAATGCCGAACTAAACCATGTATCTAATGTATCTTCATCTTGTTTTAAATTTGTGCTTCCACATTTTGTACATTTATGTGGCTCTTCTTTTGATACTATAACTTCTCCACATTTTTGACAATAATATGCTGGTATTCTGTGACCCCACCATAATTGTCTTGAAATACACCAATCTTGAATATTTTCCATCCAATTGTAATAAATTTTATCAAATCTTTCAGGTACAAATTCTACTTTACCTGTTCTAACTGCTTCAATAGCTGGTTTAGCCAAAGGTTCCATTTTTACAAACCATTGCTCTGAAATATGTGGTTCAATTGTATGGTGGCAACGATAGCATTTTCCTACATTGTGAGTATAGTCTTCTATTTTTACTAAGTATCCTTCTTTTTGTAATCTTTCAACTATTTTTTCTCTTGCTTCATACATATCCATACCTTTATATTCAGGTACCAAATTGTTCATTTTAAATTCTTCATCAAATACAGGTATAATTTCTAAGTTATGTTTTAATGCTGCTTGATAATCATTTGGATCATGTGCAGGTGTAAGTTTTACAGCACCTGTTCCAAATTCTTTTTCTACAAACTCGTCTGCTATAATAGGAATTTCTTTGTTCATAATTGGTAATATTACAGTTTTTCCTACTAAGTCTTTATATCTTTCATCATCTGGATGTACTGCAACACCAGTATCTCCTAACATTGTTTCTGGTCTTGTAGTTGCTACTATAACAAATTTACCTTCTTCTCCTTTTACAGGATATTTAACATGCCATAAATGTGTTGGCTCTTCTTCATATTCTACTTCTGCATCTGAAATTGAAGTATTGCAATATGGGCACCAATTTATCATTCTTTTTCCTTTATAAATTAGTCCTTTATTATATAAATCAACAAATACATCTTTTACAGCATTAGATAAACCTTCGTCCATTGTAAATCTTTCTCTAGACCAATCACAAGAACAACCTAATTTTTTAAGCTGATTTAATATAGTTCCACCATATTCTTCTTTCCATTCCCATGCTCTTTTTAAGAAACCATCTCTACCTAGATCTTCTTTTGTAATCCCTTCAACTTTTAGTTTTTCAACTATTTTAGCTTCTGTTGCAATTGAAGCATGGTCTGTTCCTGGAACCCATAAAGTATTAAAACCTTGCATTCTTTTATATCTAATTAAAATATCTTGCAAAGTCTCATCAAGAGCATGACCCATGTGTAATTTACCAGTAATATTTGGTGGTGGAATTACTATTGTATATGGCTTTTTAGTTTTGTCATTAGATGGTTTAAAATAGCCCTTTTCATTCCAATTTTTATAAATTTCCTCTTCAAAGGTTTTTGGTTCAAACTTTCCTTCTAATTCGTGCATCTCACATTCCTCCTTATTAAAACAAAAATCCTCGCCCTGAAATAAGGGCGAGGTATTATTCTCACGGTACCACCTTAATTTAACAATTTTATTGTTAATCTTAGTTACTTTTAACGCAAGTTATACGGATAAATTTACTGCTATTTCAATTTATCAGCTCCAAAGCTACCTTCAGTTTTCTATACTATCAGAAGCTTTCAGCCGGTGACTTCTGTTCTCTTTATAGTTAGTTAAAACTTACTCCTCTTTTTCTTTGCCTTTAAAACTATAATTTATATTACCACATTTTGGTATTTATTTCAATAGTTTTTATAAAATATATGCATGTTAGCACAAAATTTGTCGTTTTTTCTTTACTTATATATTTTTGAATGTTATACTTTACTTAGATATTTATACAAAAGAGAGGTGATATTATGTTAGAAGTTCCAAATGAAAAAGCTGAAGTTGTTAGTAATGCTACAATCTACGCTGTTAAAATTTTAAACGAAGTTAAGGCAAGTTATGCAGCTTTTGCCGAGAAAGATTTTGGCACTGATTCAGATTCATTTTTCAATCAATCAAATAATATTGAAGTTTCTGACTTTTCATCTCAAAACAACACAATTAATTCTAATGTAGTAGAACCCAAAAATGAAAATATACCTGAACCTAATTGCTTAGCCTTAGTTGTACGTAAAGACTATAATTTAACAATTGTAAAAAATATTTTTACAACTACTGGAAGGCTTTCATGGAAAATTGCTTTCATTACAGCTGTTATAAATATTTTAAATATGTTATTTTAAAAGCGAAAACAAGTATTATTACTTATTTTCGCTTTTAATTATTGTTTATCTTTTTGTGCTGAAAAATACGCTACAATTTTTCTTATTAATTTTATTATTTTATTATTTGATATAACAGCAAGTGTGTTACTATCTCTTCTTCTACTAATTTTAATTTTTTTTCTGTCATATTTACTTATTAATTCTTCTAACTTAATATCATAAAAACTTCCAAATAAAAATCTTTCTTGTGTACTTATTCCCATTAAGCCTCTATAGCAAACTGCTTTATCCATATAATAATCCACTTCTTGGCAAGTTGTAAGTTTTGGTAAAATCTTTTCAAAAAATGTACTAAAAATTTTATTTTGTGTGTCAATATACATTGCTGAAATTTCTTCTTGATATATTTTTATTTTTTCTGGATTATTTTCTGTACTTAGTTTATTATTTATATCAATTATAATATCAAATTGATTTATGATTCTTTTAGTATTTGATTCAAATGTATTTAATAATTCATCTTCTAATTTTCTTCCATCATTTAAAATTCCTTTTACTAAAACATCTTCACCTATTAAATACACTATTTGTTCTATTAAATTAGTTAAAAATGGATAATAATTTGGACTAATTGTTTTTACTCTAACCCCATATTTTTCAAGCATTGTAGTATTATTTTCTACTGTCTTTGCTGATATGTATTGTACTGCTGCTTCATTTATTCCTAAACCGAATACTGAAAATCTTCCAAAATTACATAGACCAATTTTATCAAGCTTTCCATGTTTATTTCTACTGTCTTGTATATAGTGAATACATTCATGAATTATTTGTTCATTTATTGTAGTTAAATCAATGTTTTCATCAATATATATACTATTATTTTCATATATATAATTTACACTTGAAATTTGTTTTGTAATCCTTACAGTATACATATTACAATTTATAAGTTGAGCAAAAATATTGTTGTAATCATTATATATTATTGGAAATGCTGATGTTAACGCTTCTGTTACATTAAATGCAATAGCTCTTACATATTCATTACTTAGTTTTTCTATTTGTTCAATTCCTAAATTCTGTAACTTCTTTTGTAAATTCATTTTTGTCCTTTTCTCCATTTTTTCTTTATTATATTATAATTAATAAATTGTTTCAAGTTTATATTTAATCTTTTATTTCAAAATCAGATGCATATCCTATATTCTCACCTATTAGTTCTATTTCCGTACTTTCTCCCACTTTTATATTGTTTAAATAATATCTATATTTTGTAACAACTTGTTTTTCATCATTTAAAAATACTATAGTTACCTTTTTAGCTTTAAATTCTTTTGATGTTGTATTTTGTATTGTTGCTTTTAATTCAATATCTTTTTCATTTTTATTTATTATAATATTTTTTATCTTCATTCCATTATATTCTTTTTCTTCTTCTAACTTTTTTTCATTTTCTTCCATTTTCGCTTCTATTTCCTTTTGTTCATTTTCTACTTGTTGTTCTTGCATTTTTTTCCACATATATATGGCAGATAAAATTATTAATAAAGTAATTAGAATTATACCAATTATCAATCGTCTTTTCTTTCTTCTCTGCCTATTTTTTTCCATTCTCATAAAGTTATACTCCTTTTATCTTTAAAATACAGGTAGTGTGGAAACTACCTGTATTTATTATTTTAATTATTTGCTATACCTTGTACTGTATAAGATATATAAAGCTCTTTATTTAATGTATTAATGTCTGTTATTGTCCAAGTAAATCCTACACCATCTGTATATTTTAGTCCATCAATTCCATTTCTTAATTTATTTAATGTATATGCTGTAGGTGTACCATTTCCTATTTTAACTTGTATATCACTTATAATTGTTTTTGTTTCTGGTATATTTATTGTTACAGGCACATCTTCTGCCATATATATATGCTCAGATGAGGTTGCTTGTTTAAATATATCATCAAATGTTGAATTAATGTCTTTTGTATTTATATAGCTTCCACTTGATGCTATGTTGTTTAATAAATATTCCGCATAAGTTTTAACTTTCATATAATGATATGTTATTGTTTGTTTGCTCCAGTATTCTCCAATTTCTACTTCTCTTGTACCATCAAATATTCCTTGTAATTCTGCTGGTACATCTCTTTCAACATATTGTACTTCATTTCCAGCAATTCCTACTCCTATTGAATATATTGTTGTATTAGGTTTAGCCTTTAGCTCTTGTGCTTTTTGGATTATTTGTGGTCTAAGGTTATTTTCATAATTCTTGTTATCACTTCTATTTGAGCTTGTTACTAAATGATTTCCTGGTTCTCCATCTTTTGTATAGAAAGTTGGTGCACCATCTGTTAAGAATACAACTATTGTATTTCTATTAGGATTATCTCCTACAGCATCAATTGTTTTTTCTAATGCTTTATAGAAGTTTGTTCCTCCATCTGCTTTTAGATTTTTAATTGCTTTTAATGCTTGAGCTTTTTGGTTATATTGATATGTTGTTGGTTCACTAGCTGTTTTTGAGTATGTTATAAGTGTTAATGTAGAATCTGTTTGTACACTAAATAATTTATTTGTTAAATTTTTAGCTGCAGATTTTAAATTAGTTAGTCTACTATTTTCCTTCATACTTCCTGAAACATCTAGTACTAAAATCATATCTAATGAATTTACTGTTTCTGCTGTTGTTTTTACACAAACTTTTTTAACTACTGTAGTTGTTGCATCTTTTTCTTCACCATTTACAATTGCAACATTTCTAATAACAGTTTTTACCGATGTTCCTTCATTTACTGTAACTCTAAATTCTAATGTAACTGTTGCATTTGCTGCTAATGTTGATTTATATGTTACTTTTCCATTTTCATATTTAGCTTTTGTTGAAGTACTTCCATTTACTTTTATGCTTCCATCTATAAATGTTACTGGTAAATTAGATAAATCATCACTTATTTCAATATCTGATTCCACATCTGACTTATTTGTAGCTGTTATTGTATAAATAATTGTGTCTCCAACTTCTGCTTTTGTTGAATCTTGACCTGGTATTACATTTCCTTTGTTGTCTCTTTTTAATATTGTAGTTGCTGTTTTACTAGATTCTATTATTGGTTTTGTAACTGTAATTGTTGTTTCATCTGTTTTATTACCATCTACTTTTACTTCATTAGTTATAGTGGTTTCTTTCTCTACTTCACTTATAGTTGCAGTAATTTTTATTCTTCTGGTTTCATCTTTGCCAAGTTCTTTTACATTCCATGTAATAGTTGTTTCATTTAATTGTACAGTATCATTTTTTCCTGTTTCTGTTTCCACAAAAGATACATCTTTTAATCCTTTTGGAATCTCATCTGTAATAGTTGCATCTCCTGATACATTTCCGTTGTTTGTAACATTTATTATATATTCAACTTTATCGCCTTCAACAAGTTTCTTTCCTTTTGAGTTATTTGTTTTTGTTGCTGTTATGTTAGGCTCTTCATAATATACTTTTATTACATTTTGCGCAGAATCTGCTACTAATGTAAGTGGTAAACCAGTATCTCTTACAAATTTAAATTTACCTTTTTCTTTTAATTCATAACCACCATTTATAACTGTTCCAATCTCTTTTTCCTCTGATGTAACTGTTTCACTTGAGTCAAGTACATTATTATAGTAATGTTCAATAGTGTAATATGTTACAACTTTTGTTGTTACTTCATTAGAGTCTTTGTCATTTACTTTTGCTTTATTAATTACACTTGATAATTCTATATTTTCATTTACTGTTACTTCAAAGCTTACTGTTGCTGTTCCTGCTCCATTTGTACTTGCTTTTGGAACATCTACCTTAATTCCTTCTTTTAAGTCTTTTTCAGTTAATTCGGCTTTTTCAACTCCATTAACTTTAATACTTCCTTTAACAAACTCTGTTCCTGTTGGAGCACTATCTTTTACTATAACTTTTCCTGATACTTCACTAGAATTTATAAGTGTTATAGTATATAAAATGTTCTCTCCTACTTTTACTGTTTCTTTATCTGCTTCTTTGCTAAATGTTATAACTGGTGTTTTAACTTCATCTGTTGGAATTTCGTTTACAGTAGCTTCATTTGTTAGCATTCCTGTTGTTCCTTCTTTTACTATTACTTCAAAGCTTACTGTTGCTGTTCCTGCTCCATTTGTACTTGCTTTTGGAACATCTACCTTAATTCCTTCTTTTAAGTCTTTTTCAGTTAATTCGGCTTTTTCAACTCCATTAACTTTAATGCTTCCTTTAACAAACTCTGTTCCTGTTGGAACTTCGTCTTTTATTATTGCTTTTCCATCAGCTTTTCCTGTATTTGTAGCATTTATTGTATATGTTAATTTTTCTCCTGCGACTACTGCAGTTTTATTAGCTACTTTTTCACTGCTAATTATTGGTTTATTGAATTCTGTTTTTGTTTCATTTGATGGTTTTTCATTTACATAAGCTGTATTTTTTATAATGTCTCCATCATTTAAGCTGTTTTCAGTATTTACTCTTACTTCAAAAGATAATTTTACTGTACTATTTGCTGAAACTTCAACTTCTATTCCATCTTTTAAATTTTGTTCTGTTAATACATTGTTATCTTTATCTTTAAGTTGAACTTCATTTAGTTCAATGCTTCCATCAACAAATGTTGTCTCTGCTGGAATGTTATCTCTAACTGTAACTTTTCCTGATACTTCACTAGTATTTTCTAATGTTATTGTATATATTAATCTTTCCCCAGCTTTTACTACTTGTTTATTTACTTCTTTATTAAATGTTATTACTGGTGTTTTTACTTCTTCTGTTGGAGTTTCATTAACTTTTGCTTCGTTTGTAAGTTTTCCTATTGTTCCTTTTTCTACTATTACTCTAAAACTTACTGTTGCTGTTCCTGCTCCATTATCACTTGTTTTTGGAACGTCTACTTCTATTCCTTCTTTTAAGTCTTTTTCAGTTAATTCTGCTTTTTCTACTCCATTAACTTTAATGCTTCCTTCAACAAATTTTGTTCCTTTTGGAGCTTCATCTTTTATTATTGCTTTTCCATCAGCTTTTCCTGTATTTGTAACATTTATTATATATGTTAGCTCTTCTCCTTCAACTACCGCAGTCTTATTAGCTATTTTTTCACTGCTAATTACTGGTTTATTGAATTCTGTTTCTGTTTCTTCTGATGGTTTTTCATTTACATAAGCGGTATTTTTAATAATGTCTCCATCATTTAATCTATTTTGTTCATTTACTGTTACTTCAAATGTTACTGTTACTTCACTGTTTTCTTTAACTTCAACTTCTATTCCGTTTTTTAAGTTTTCTTCAGTTAATTCAGCTTTTTCAACTCCATTAACTTTAATGCTTCCTTCAACAAATGTTGTATTTTCTGGAGCTTCATCTTTTACAATAACTTTTCCTGATACTTCGCTAGAATTTACAAGTGTTATAGTGTATAGAATTTTTTCTCCTGCTTTTACAGTTGATTGTTCTGCTTTTTTACTAAATGTTATAACTGGTGTTTTAACTTCATCTGTTGGAATTTCGTTTACAGTAGCTTTATTTGTTAGCATTCCTGTTGTTCCTTGTTTTACTATTACTTCAAAACTTACTGTTGCTGTTCCTGCTTCATTTTCATTTGCCTTTGAAACATCTACTTCAATTCCTTCTTTTAAGTCTTTTTCAGTTAAGCTTGATTTAATGCTTCCATTAATTGCAATACTTCCTTCAACAAGCTCTGTTCCTGTTGGAACTTCATCTTTTACTGTTGCTGTTCCATCTGCTTTTCCTGTATTTGTTACTTTTATTGTATATGTTAATTTTTCTCCTGCAACTACTGCAGTTTTATCAGCTATTTTTTCGCTGTTAATTACTGGTTTATTGAATTCTGTTTCTATTTCTTCTGATGGTTCTTCATTTACATAAGCTGTATTTTTAATAATGTCTCCATCGTTTAAACTATTTTGTTCATTTACTGTTACTTCAAATGTTAGTGTTACTTCACTGTTTTCTTTAACTTCAACTTCTATTCCGTTTTTTAAGTTTTCTTCAGTTAATTCAGCTTTTTCAACTCCATTAACTTTAATGCTTCCATCAACAAATGTTGTATTTTCTGGAGCTTTATCTTTTACTATAACTTTTCCTGATACTTCGCTAGAATTTACAAGTGTTATAGTGTATAGGATTCTTTCTCCTGCTTTTACAGTTGATTGTTCTGCGTTTTTAAAGAATATTATTACAGGTGTTTTAACCTCTTCTGTTGGAATCTCATTTACTGTTGCTTTGTTTTCTACTACACCTACTAATTCTTTTTTATCATTTTCATCAGATTCCAAGCCATTTACTCTTACTTGAAATACTAATTCTGTTTTTCCATCACCTTGTTCATTTTGTTTTGAAACATTTACTTCTATTCCATTTTGTAAATCTTCTGCTGTATAATTTGTATTTTCATTATTTACTTTTATACTTCCTTCAACAAATGTTGTTCCTGTTGGAATTGTATCTTTTATAACTGCTTTTCCATCAGCTCTTCCGCTATTTGTTGCAGTAATAGTATATGTAATAATTTCTCCTTCTACAACTGCTGTTTTATCAGCTGTTTTGCTAGCAGTTATAATTGGACGTACTATTCCAAGGTTACTTGTTGTAGTATTAGCTAAAATATTTGTTGGTGTCCATTCTACCATATAGTCTTCACTCACTAATACTGTTCTTTCTTCAACCTCTTCTGTTACAAATTCTCCGCTTGGTACTTGACCATTTTCCTGGTTAGGTGTTCCGTTGTTATTTGTATTTGGTTGATTGCCTTGGTTTTGGTTTCCTTGTGATTGATCTCCATTATTATCTCCTTGGCTATCTGGAGTTAATGGTTGCTCTGGATTTTGTTCTGGATTTCCTTGTTGTCCGCCTTCTGTTTGTGTTTGCTCTCCAGTTGTTATATTATCTTGTGTGAATGCTCTTGCAGTTTCGTCATTTCCTTTTATGTAGAAATAACCTGCTGTAGAAATACCTGCTAGTAATGCAACAATTACACTAGCAATTATAATATTTCTTTTACTCTTATAGCTGAGTGTTGCTTTCATTGTTTTGGTGCCCCCTTTTTACCAAATTTTAAATATTTTCTCTCGCTTTTACTACAAGTCTATTATTTCTTCCATTAATGCAAGTTATAAGTGTAATTTCTCTTGTATTTTCTTTCACGCTTTGTACACACTTTACATCATTTGGATCAATTATATATTTGTCAAACACTTTATATTCTATTGTTTTTCCATCTAAATCTGTCATTTTAATGGTATCTTCTATATTTAGCTTATTTGTATTGCTAAACATTGTTCCATCAAAATAGTTATGTCCTGCCATTGTAAAATTACCAATATCATTTACATTGTTTCCCCAAAACTTTGTAATTGATAATGCCATTGTTTCGTCGCTTGTTTGATTTATTATTGGATATTCAATATTTATTTTTGGAATTTCAATTATTCCTACTATATCGTACCCTTTATACTTTGTAATGGTTTTTTCATCATTTTCTGACTCTTTTATTTCTTCTAATTTAACCTTTATATCTGCTACTGTATTAATTAATTCTTTTTCTTTAATTTGATTGTTTATACGTTTAAAGGCAATTATTGAAATAACTACTAAAAGTATAAGTGCTAATATTATTAAAATTATATTATAAATTTTTTTTTTCATTTTTTACTCATTTTTGTTTGATTTGTTATTTTTTACTTTCAAAATCGCTACTGTAACAATTAATACTATTAGTATAGCAGCTGTAATATATAAAGCTAAGCTTTCACCAGTAATTGGTAATTTTGTTATTACTTTATTAATTATTTTTTTATTTTCATATTCAGGTGTGTAATCATCATTACATGTCATAATTTGTACATCTGTTGTTTGTTCATTTTTTATCCAAACAAGATATTGTTCACCTTTTTTTGATTCTTGAGGTTGTTTTATCACATTGTTTTCTGCAACATTCCATCCATCGCTTGGTTTTAATTCTTCATATAATGATTTAAATTGTCCATATATAGATAATTTGTCATATGTATTTTTTTCATCTAGCTTATTCATTTCATTTGCTAAATTAATTAGTTCTTCAACTTTTGATTCTTCTGTAGATTTTAACATTTTATAAGAATATTCTGTTTCTGAATTATCTTCAATGTTAATTATTCCCATTCTACGAGTGATTTTAACTCCGTCAACAGTTTCTGCTGGTAAATTTAGTTCTCCAAATTTTACAGGTATTTTTTTTGTTGCATTATTTAATTCTTGAATATCTTCTTCTGTTAATGCATCTTTTAAGTTTATTTTTTCTGCCTCAACCTTGTATTCTGTTCCTTGCTTTACCCATAAATATGTTTCTTTTTTTCCGTCAAAATAATTATTGTATATTGTTTCATCAATATATGCAATATTATTTCCATTATCTTCTTGATCTAAAGCTGAATTTGTAAATACTAGGTTTTCTTTTGATTCATCTTTTTTATTAGCAAAAGAAAATTCAAATTCGCTACCTATTAAATTTGAAACATAAATTATGTACTCTTTTTCACTCTTTTTAATCATTTGTACATTTTCACTTTTAGCAAGTGAAAAACTTTGTAATAATGTTATTGTTATAATTGTTACTGCTAAAAATAACATTACTTTTTGTGCTAAACTTTTTTTCATGTTTTACACCCCTCCATAAAACTTTAATATCTTTTTATAAGCATAGGTATTATATCACAGTGTTCACATTTTGTAAACAAATTTTTCCATTTTTTATCTTTTTTCCCTTCTTCCGTAGGTTTTTTTATGTTTAACATAATATAGCATAAATACACTTTAAATCATTTATTTTTTTATAATTCAAAGTGTATTTATACTAATTTAAATATATTATTTTATCTCATCAATATTATCAAAAATTTCTTTACATTCTCTCCAATTTGATATTTTTAAGTTGCTATATTCTTCACCTAATTTGGTAATAATCTTTTTTGTTTCATCTTTTGAATTCAGATCTACAGCAATTACATTTTTGATGTTTTCTTCTTTTCCATAAATCACCCTAAATAATAGAGCTCTTAAAAACCCTTCTATTTTGTCAGCTTGATTCTTTACAGCTATTATTACATAAATTCCATTTGGATTCAGATTGGTATATGTATATGTATAAATTATTGTTTTTATGACTTCAATTAAGCCATATAATGCCAATACCCATATTATTGCATTAAATATAAAGTCTAACATATTTTTTCTCCTTTTGGTTTATTTTATGTTAGACACATTTTTTTGTTACTGTTTTGACATTATACATAAAAGAGTGTATACTAAAGTACATGAAAGAAATTGTTGTTAATAAAAAATATGATGGAAAAAAATTGAATAGTTTTTTACTAGATAATTTTGATGGGCTTAAGCTTAATACTTTATATAAAGCTTTGCGTAAAAGGGATGTTAGAGTAAATGACACTAAGGTTTCTGATAATGTTATTCTACATTCTGGTGATGTCATAAAAGTATTTATTCCTGACGAGCAATTATTTAGTAAAGTAGAGCTTGATATAAATATTGTTTATGAAGATGATAATATTGTGGTTGTAAATAAACCTGCTGAAATTGAAGTAGTTGGTGAGAACAGCTTAACTACTGAACTTTGTAAATATTATAACAGTACTTCTATCTTTCCTTGCCATCGTTTAGATAGAAATACTACTGGATTAGTTTTGTTGGCCAAAAATGAAAAGGCTTTAAATATTTTGTTAGATAAATTCAAAAATCGTGAAATTGAAAAGCATTATAGGGCTTTAGTTTATGGTATTCCTTGTAAAAAAGAAGATACGTTAACTGCATATCTTTTTAAAGATGCAAAAAAATCTTTAGTATATATTTCTGATATTCCTAAAAAAGGGTATGAAAAAATTATTACTTCATATAAAGTAATTAGCTCTAATAGTAAAAATAATACCAGTTTTCTAGATGTTAATTTACATACTGGTAAAACTCATCAGATAAGGGCTCATTTGGCTCATATTGGTTACCCTATTGTTGGTGATGGAAAATATGGCAATAGAGAAATTAATAAGAAATTTAAATATAAATATCAACAACTATGTAGCTATTCTTTGAAGTTTTGTTTTAAGACTGATGCTGGTATTTTAAATTATTTGAATAATAAAAACGTGCCAATGGGGACGGAGAATATTGGCACATTTTAGAATTTAATTTTGTTATTCTTCATTAATAGTCAAAATGTGCCAATATTCTCCGTCCCCATTGGCACGTTTTTCTATTTTATTATCTCTTCAAATTCTTCTGCTGAGATAATTTCTTTTTGTATTAAAACTTCTGCAACTGCATGTAATTTATCCATGTTATTATTTAAAATACTTTGAGCTTTTGCATAAGCTGTATCCAACATTATCTTAACTTCAGCTCCAATTGCATCTCCAAATTTTTCTCCTAGTAATTGTAATTCATAAGGATCTTTGTCTGTGTTTATTGATATTGGTCCTAGATTATCACTCATTCCATATTTTATAATCATGTCTTTTGCAATTTGAGTTGCTACTTCAATATCATTGCTTGCACCTGTTGATATATCATTTAATACTAATTTCTCAGCAGCTCTTCCACCCAATAATGCAATCAATTTTTCTTCCATTTCTTTCTTCGAAATGTAATATTTATCTTCATTTGTTTTATACATAGTATATCCACCAGCTACTCCACGTGGTATTATTGATACTTCTTTTATGTCTTTTTGAGTTTCTAGTTGACTACTTACTATTGCATGTCCAGCTTCATGAAAAGCTGTTAATCTTTTATCTCTTTCTGATATAACTCTGCTTTGTTTTTCAAGTCCAACTGTTACCTTCTTAACAGCATCTTCAATATCATTTTGTGTTATTGCTTTATGTTCTTTAATTGTTGCTATAATCGCAGCTTCATTTAATATATTAGCAAGCTCTGCGCCAGTAAATCCTGCTGTATCTCCTGCAATATCTTTCATACTAACATTTTCTGCAAACTTTTTATCTTTTGCATGAATATTTAGTATTTCTTCTCTTCCTTTCATGTCTGGAAGTGCTATTGTAATTTGTCTATCAAATCTTCCTGGTCTTAGTAATGCTTTATCTAGCATTTCTGGTCTATTTGTTGCAGCTAAAACTATAATTGTTTCTTCTGTATCAAATCCATCCATTTCAACTAGTAATTGATTTAATGTTTGGTTATTTTCAGTTTCTGCACCACTTCCACTTGCTCTTCTTGAACCAATTGCATCTATCTCATCAATAAAAACTATACATGGAGCGACTTTTTTTGCTTTTTCAAATAACTTTCTAACACGTGAAGCTCCTAATCCTGCAAACATTTCTATAAATTCAGAACCACTCATTGAAATAAATGGTACCTTTGCTTCTCCTGCAATTGCTTTAGCAATCAAAGTTTTTCCTGTACCTGGTTGTCCACATAATAGAACTCCTCTAGGAATTTTAGCACCCATCTCATAGAATTTTTTTGGCTCTTTTAGAAAGTCAACTATTTCTATCATTTCATTTTTTTCTTCATCTAAACCTGCAACATCATCAAATTTTATTTTAGATTTTGTTGTTTCAGCATCATATATTTTTCCCTTATCTCCAAGTCCTTGCATTTTAAATACTGCAACAAATAATATTATTAAAAGAATTGTTGGTAATAATGAAAATAAATATTGGAATGTAGTATAAAACATATTTTGTTGTTTTTGAATTAGTTCAATTTCATTGCCTTTTAATTTTTGGTCTTGAATTAATTCTATAAAAGCTTGTGTATTTGGCACTATTGCTTCTTTTTCTTCTTCTACATCTTTTATTTTTACCTTAATAGAAGTACTTCCTACTGTCATTTCAACCTTTTCAATTACGCCATCATCAATTTGTTTAATAAGGTCTGTATAGCTAATAGTTTTTTCCTCTTTATCTTTTTTAGAATTCATCCAAAAAATACCTGCTACTATGGCTATAATCAGTATAATACCAGCAATTATAAAATAAATAGATGTTTTTTTGTTTTGCTTTGGCTTGTTATCATTGCTCATTTTAAAGTTTCTCCTTTATTCTTAAAACTCCTCTGTTTTTATATTAGCTTGTGGCTCTGGATTTTCTCCAGTTTTAGGTGTTTTTTTATTTTCTTGTTTTTTCTTCTTTTGTTCTTGTCTTTCTTTCTCGTCTTTTTTACGATTTTTTTCCTTTTCTTCTTCTTCCTTTTTTTGTCTTTCTTTCTCCTCTATTTCTTGTCTAACTTTTTCTTGCTCTTCTAAAATCTTTGAAAGCTCTATTTGTTTTTTTATTATTTCAGATCTAATTATCAATATTGCAGCAATAACATAAATGCATGTAATTGCCATATATAAAATAGAAAAATATTTAATTGTATAACCTGTTAAAATATTAACAATCATATAAATTAAATTTAATATAATTGGTAAAGTCATACTATATATAGCAACATTGTATACATTTTTATATCTGATTCTTAAGTTAACCGAAATTCCTGTTATATATCCTAAAAAAGAATATAATATAGCATCTAGTAATGTAGTTGATAAATATATAATAAACATGTAAACAAACATCACTATATAGAAAGATATATATATACTATAAACATTATTCGAAGAAAAAACACTTATTATGTCTTGTTTATTTAATTTTACTAAATTAAATTTATCTGAAACTTCTTCTAATGATATTGTTGTAAATGTACCTGTAATACTTCTAATCATTACTGTGTCTCTTAGAATTATAATTCCATTATAATAACTTTTTATATCATCTTTATATTTTTCTAATTTTTCATTGCTTATATTTTCTTCAGTATCTATAATAATTTTGCCATCATATAGTTTGTCCGTTTGAATAACATTACTTTCCTTACCAGAAACTGATAATTTTCCATTATCAAATTCCAAAGTTTCTATATTTTCTTCAATATATTTTTTTACTTCTGTTACCTTTTGACTAAATTTATATGTCAACGCAAAGCTTAAGAAGAAGGCAAAAATTAGCATTAAGATAATTACATAAAATATTGTTTTTCTTGTTTTTTGTACAATTAATTTTTGATATTCTTCTAATCCAAATATACTTATTTTTAGTTTTTTCCAAAATGAAATTTTTACTTCTTCTTCCACTTTAATTTCCCTTCTTTTACACTTTTTCTATTGTCATTCCTTCTTTTGTATCTTTAACTATATATCCTTTTTCTTTTAATTCATCTCTTATTCGGTCTGATAATGACCAATCTTTATTTTCTCTAGCTTCTTTTCTTTTTTCAATCAAATCTTGAATATCTTCTGGTAATTCTACATTTTTACTTTCTTCTAAATATTTTTTACTATTTTCTAAATCTAATCCAAGTACTTTATCAAATTTTAATAGAAGTTCTGCAAAGTGATTTGATTTATGTTCATTTCTTACTATTTCCCATACAATTCCCATTGCAGCAGGCATATTCAAATCATCATTTATTGTTTCCAAAAATTTATTTTCATATTCCTTTATTTCTTGTTCATCTATATTTTCTGTTCCTTGTTGATGTTTTACAAATCCTTCTCTTAGTCTTGTTAAAGCTTTTTGAGTTGCTAAAGCAGTGTCAAATGTAAAATTTAATTTTGTACGATAGTGTGCTGTAAAGCAGAACAACTTATATGCAAGTGGTTCAATTCCTTTTTCTTGTAGTTGGTCTAATATGTAAGTATTTCCTAAAGACTTTGACATCTTTCCACCATCAACTTGTAAAAATTCAACATGCATCCATGTTTTAGCAGGTATTTTTCCTGTTAGCCCTTTACTTTGTGCAATTTCATTTTCATGATGTGTTGGAATATGATCAATTCCACCTGTATGAATATCAAATTGATCTCCAAGATATTTTCTTCCCATTGCAGAGCACTCTATATGCCATCCAGGATATGATAATCCCCAAGGACTCTCCCATTTCATAATATGGTTTTCAGGTGCTTTTATCCATAAAGCAAAGTCATAAGGATTTTTCTTTTCAGTATCAACATCAACCCTTGCTCCTGCAATTTGGTCATCTAACTTTCTATTAGATAAAACTGGATATTTATCTAATTTTGATATATCAAAATATATTCCTTTGCTTGTTTCATAAGCATATCCGTTCTTTATTAATCCTTGAACAAATTCTAGCATTTCTTGTATATGATCTGTAGCTTTTGCAATAATTTCAGGTTTTTCAATATTTAATCTTGCCATATCAATAAAAAATTTATGTGTATAAAAATTAGCAATTTCATAAGGATCCTTATTTTCTTTTCTTGCTGCTTTTTCCATTTTATCTTCGCCTTCATCAGCGTCAGACTCCAAATGTCCTACATCTGTAATATTCATTACATGTTTTAATTCATAGCCATTATATTCTAGTACTCTTCTTAAAGTATCCATAAAAACATAAGTTCTAAAATTACCAATATGTGCATAGCTATATACTGTAGGTCCACAAGAATACATTCGAACTGTATTTCCTTCTATTGGTTTAAAGTCTTCTTTTGTTTTAGTTAATGTATTATATAATTGTATTGCCATAAGCATCCTCCTATTTTATGGGGTTGTTGTGTTACCCGATGTACTATTGTTTTCATTATTTTCATTATTTTCATTGTTTTCCTCTGGTAGTTTTTCCGTGTTTAAGTCTGGTGGTGTAGTTTGTTTTCTGTTTACTGTAATTACAATATTAGTACCTCTAATAACCTTTGCTCCCTCTTCTAGGCTTTGTTTAATAACTATTCCATCATCTTGATCTTCATGTGTTTCATAAATAATTTGAACATTTAGTATTGACAAGTTTGCTTTCGCTTCAGCTTCTGTTTTACCTACTAAATTTGGTATTATTATTGTACTATTCTCTTCTGTGTGAATACTACATTTTTCAGTTGGTACTGCATATTTGTCTTTTCCTAAGACTGTCCAGTTACTATTATTTTCTTTTTCTGGTTTTGCTGTATATACTTTTTCTTCAGTCTCTAAGCAATATTCTGTTGCAACTTTTTTAGATTCTTTACATATTTTTACTACCTCATGACCATCACATGCTTTTGGTGTATTTCCCTTAGTAAAATATTCAGTATATGTTCTATTACAGTCTTTTGTTGCTATTTTGCCACTGTCTCTGCAAACCACAGCTGTTACAACACCATCTGGCTTTTTAAAACGTTTTTTCTCTAATCCTTTATGTACATTTTTCATTATATTAGCCCATATACTTCTAGCTGCCCAAATTTGATATAATTCAATTTCTCCTGCATCAAATCCATACCATGTTGCACCTGCATAATATGGCGTGTATCCACAAAGCCATACATTTGTATCACTATCTGTAGTTCCTGTTTTACAAGCTACATCCATTCCAGATATTGCACAAGCATTTGCAGTTCCACTATAACCTGTAACAACATCTGTTAATATATCTGATATAATAAAAGCATTTGCTTCTGAAATAACTCTTCTGTTTTCTTGTTTTGGTTCTACAACAGTTTTTCCTTCACTGTCTGTTAATTTTGTATAAAATGTTGGTTCTATATATACGCCCTTATTTGCTAATGTTGCATACGCAGCTGCCATTTGTAATGTACTTGATCCATGTGTCGCTCCACCAATTCCTAATGTAAGCATTGAGTCTTCTTCTTTTGTATATGTTGTAAGTCCAAATTCATGTAAATAATCAATTGCTTTATTAATTCCAACTGTATATAGTACTTTCATATTTACTATATTTGATGAAACCTCAATAGCTTTTCTAACTGTACATAAACCTTGATATCCCCCTGCATTTTTAGGAATATAAGTTAATCCTTTAAACTGTGTTCTTGTATCGTCAAAAACTGTTGAAGCTGTTATTGCTTTTTCTTCTAATCCAGGTGCAATGTCAACAAGTGGTTTTATTGATGAACCTGTTTGTCTTTCACTCATTGCATAATTATGATTTGTTCCTTGATCACTTCCTAGTGCTCCACCCATTGCAACAACTTTTCCTGTTGTTGGTTCTATAATTGTTGTTCCAGCTTGAGTTCTATATACTATTTTCTTTCCATTTTCATCTTTCTTACCACTATTTTTAGTTTGTACATAACTTTCTTTTGCCATTTCTTTTAAAACAGCATTTTGAATTGATGTTACTTGTGTTGTATATAGTTTATACCCTCCAGATTGAATCATAGCTTTTGCTTCTTTAAAGTCTATATCTTTTGCTTCTGCTAAATCTTTTGCTGCATCATTAACAGCTTCATATACAAAGTATGAAATCTCACCAATTTGTATTTTTCCTTTTTTGAATTTTAAGCCTTTTTCAACTTTTTCTACTGCCTCATTATAAAGTTTTTCTGCCTCTTCAGGATTATCACTAATTCTGTTTTGTTCTTTCATAAAACGTAATACTAATTTAGTTCTTGATTCTATTAATTCACTATGGTCATTTTCTTTGTCATAAGGATCATACATGTTTGGTCCATCATTTATTCCTGCTAAAAATGCAGACTCTGCTAAATCCAAGTCTTTTGCTGATTTTGCGAAATAATATTGTGCACCATATTCTACACCATGAAGATCATTTCCACCAACAAATATTATATTTAAATATTTTTCAATAATCTGGTTTTTAGTTAGCATACTTTCAATTTTATACGCTCTTGACATTTCACGAATCTTTCTTTCAATTCCAGCGGTTCCAGTATCAGCTTTATCTTTCATTATGTTTTTTACTAATTGTTGTGTAATTGTACTTCCTCCACCAACATCCGAACTTCCTTTATTTAGTAAATAGCTCAATGTTGCTTTTCCAGTTCTTAAAATATCTACTCCAGAATGCTCATAAAATCTTTTATCCTCTATTGCTATGTATGCATTTGCAGTGTATTTTCCCATTTGATCTAATGTAATTACTTTTCTATTTTCATTTCCTTCTGAAGCTGATAATACAGCTATTTGTTTTCCTTCTGAATCATATACTTCTGAGTTTCCACTTGCAATTAGTTCTTCTCTAGTAATCGCCCATTTATCACTAAAGAATATTCCAGCCAATACACCTCCACCTACAAGCATTAATAAAAGAACTAATATTATAAATATTAGTATTACTTTTCTAAGTTTTGGATGCTTTCTTACTTTTATTGTATCTGCCTTATTTTCTCTTCTACTTCTTTTTATTTTATATTGTTTAGTATCACTTGAGTGCTTCTGTTTGTTTCCCATAAAATATCCTCCCTTGGATAAATTTTAACATGTATATTATATAATATATTCCCAAAAAAGCAAAGTATTTTAATAAATTTTTAAGGTTTTCCAACATATAAAAACCACTAATAACATTTACTGTATATATTAGTGGTTTTTTATAGTTAATATATAATTAAATTTTATCCAAACAAACCTTTTTTCTTAATTGGTGGCTGTTCATTCATAGTTTTTGCAAGTTGCATTAGCAAGTCTCTTTGTTCTGATGTTAATTTTTTAGGAACTTGTACTTGTACAGTAAATACAAAGTCACCTTGTGCACTACTGTTTACACCTTTAAATCCTTTATTTCTTATAACAAACTTTGTACCAGTTTGAGTTGCGTCTGGAATTTTATAAGTTTCAGTTGTTCCATCCACCATTGGTATTTTAAGTTCTGCTCCTAATGTAGCTTGAGTAAATGTAATTGGTACATCACAAAGGACATTATTGCCTTTTCTGCTATAAATGCTATGTCTTTTTACATGTATCAATACATATAAATCTCCCTTTAGTCCACCATTTGTTCCTGGCTCGCCTTCTCCTTGCATTACTATTGTTTGACCATCATCAACACCCGCAGGAATTTTTACCGTTAAACGTACCTGATTTCTAACTGTTCCTTTACCTTTACAAGTTTCACAAGGATTTGTAATAACTTTACCTGTACCATGGCAATTTGTACATGTTCTAGTTGTTTGCATTTGTCCAAGTATTGTAGTTTGTACTTGTTTAATCTGTCCACTTCCATGACATACACTACATGTTTCAGGATGTGTTCCTGGTTTCGTTCCTTCTCCATGGCAAGTATTGCAAGTTTCATTTCTATTTATTGTTACATATCTTTCTGTTCCTAAGAAAGATTCTTCAAAACTTATATCTATATCATAGCGTAAATCTGCACCTTTTTTAGGTCCATTTTTTCTTGTACCTCTAGAAGAACCTCCAAATCCTCCACCAAAGAAAGAAGAAAATATATCTCCTAAATCTCCAAAATCACTAAATCCATCAAAACCTGTTGAATATGTATATGTACCACCAAATGGTCCTCCGGCTCCGCCTCCGAAGCCTTGAGGTCCATCTGCTCCAAATTGGTCATACATCTTTCTTTTTTGAGGGTTTGACAAAGTTTCATAAGCTTCATTTACTTCTTTAAACTTTTTCTCTGCCTCTTCTTTGTTATCAGGGTTAGCATCTGGATGGTATTGTTTTGCAAGTTTTCTATATGCCTTTTTTAATTCTTCATCAGTTGCATTTTTATTTACGCCTAATACCTCATAATAGTCCTTTTTTGTAGCCATTATTCATTTCCTTCATTATTATTATTTTCTGTATTTGTTTCCGAATTTGCATCATTTGGATTTGCTTGTGCTTGTTGTCCAGCTGATGTTTGCTTATATAATTGTTCTGTTATAGAGTAGAATACTGTTGTTAATTTTTCTGTTGCAGATTTAATTGCTTCAACATCAGAACCTTCTAATGCTTTTTTAACATTAGCAATTTCAGTTTCTGCTTTTGCTTTTTCTTCTCCACTAATTTTGTCTCCAAGTTCATCAATTGTTTTTTGACTGTTATATACTAAGCTTTCTGCATTATTTCTAACTTCAATTTCTTCTTTTCTCTTTTTATCTTCTGCAGCATGTGCCTCAGCATCTTTAACAGCTTTTTCAATATCTTCATCAGATAGATTTGTACTTGCTGTAATAGCTACTTGTTGGCTATTTCCTGTGGCCATATCTTTTGCAGATACGTGTACAATTCCGTTTGCATCAATATCAAATGTTACTTCGATTTGTGGCACTCCACGAGGTGCTGCTGGAATTCCTGTTAATTGGAATCTTCCTAATGTTTTGTTATCTGCAGCCATTTCACGTTCACCTTGTAATACGTGAATTTCAACACTTGTTTGACCATCTGCTGCTGTTGAGAATATTTGTGATTTTTTAGTTGGTATTGTTGTGTTTCTTTCAATTAATTTTGTAAATACTCCACCTAATGTTTCAATACCTAATGATAATGGTGTTACATCTAGTAATACTAGGTCTTTTACATCACCTGATAAAACACCACCTTGAATAGCTGCACCAATAGCAACACATTCGTCTGGGTTGATACCTTTGTCTGGTTCTTTTCCTGTAATTTTCTTAACTGCTTCTTGAACAGCTGGAACTCTTGTAGATCCACCTACTAATAATACCTTGTGTAAGTCATTTGCTGTAACTCCAGCATCTTTCATAGCTTTTTCTACTGGTATTTTAGTAGCTTCAATTAAGTCACTAATTAACTCTTCAAATTTTGCTCTTGTTAATGTAATGTCTAAGTGTTTTGGTCCTGTTGCATCTGCTGTAATAAATGGTAAGTTGATTTGTGTTTGTTGCATTCCAGAAAGCTCTATTTTGGCTTTTTCTGCTGCTTCTTTTAGTCTTTGCATTGCCATTTTGTCTGTTTTTAAGTCAATACCACTTGATTTTTTGAATTCTGATACTAAATATTCAATAATTCTATCGTCGAAGTCATCTCCACCTAATTTTGTATTTCCGTTTGTTGCAAGTACTTCAAATACACCGTCTCCAATATCTAGGATAGAAACATCAAATGTTCCTCCACCTAAGTCATATACCATTATTTTTTGATCTTGGTCTTCTTTGTCCATACCAAATGCTAAAGCTGCTGCTGTTGGTTCGTTTATAATTCTTAATACTTCTAGTCCAGCAATTTTACCAGCATCTTTTGTTGCTTGTCTTTGACTATCGCTAAAATAAGCAGGTACTGTAATAACAGCTTGTGTAACTGGTTGGCCTAAATAGTTTTCTGCATCTGTTTTTAATTTTTGTAATATCATTGCTGATATTTCTTGTGGAGAGAATTCGTCTCCTTCAATTTTTACTTTTTTGTTTGATCCCATATCTCTTTTAATTGAGATTACAGTGTTTTCTGGATTAGTAACTGCTTGACGTTTTGCAATTTGTCCTACTAATCTTTCTCCATTTTTTGAAAATGCAACAACAGATGGCGTTGTTCTATTTCCTTCTGCGTTAGGAATAACAACTGGCTCTCCTCCTTCCATTACTGCTACACATGAGTTTGTTGTTCCTAAGTCAATTCCTATAATTTTTCCCATAATAATTTACTTCCTTTCTAAATTTATATATATTTTAAAATTAATATCTATTTAATTACTAAACAAATCAAAAGCGAGTATAACGAGGCAAACGAGTAAATTTTCTTGAGATTATACAAATGTATATCGAAAGAAAATTTATGAAGTTTAACAAAGTTAGACGATGCTTTTCATTTGTTTAATTGGCTACAACTACCATCGAGTGACGAATAACTTTATCACCTATTTTATAGCCTTTTCTATACTCTTCTTTTACTTCTTTTTCTCCTAAGTTTTCATCTACTACTAAACTTACAGCTTCATGAAGTTCTGGATCAAAAGTTTTTCCAACTGCTTCAATTTCAGTTACTCCATTTGCTTTTAGTACATCTTTAAATTGTTTTAAAACAAGTTCTACCCCTTGTTTATAGCCTTCATCTTCTGTTTGGCTTGCTACTGCTTTTTCTAGATTATCTATTACTGGTAAAAAGTTAGATACTACATCAGCCATAACCGAGCTATACATTCCAACTTTCTCTTTTTCATTTCTTTTTTTATAATTATCAAATTCAGCAGCAATTCTTTTTAATCTGTCATTTGTTTCATCTAATTGAATTTTAAGAGTTTCATTTTCTTTTTTTATTTCAATTATTTCATCATTTTGTTTTGATTCTTTAGTTTCTTGTTTGACTTCTTTTTTACCTTTTTCCATTGCATGTTTTCCTTCTGCCATTTCATTTCTCCTTTCTTTATTGTCCATTTAATTTTTTACTAATATATTTCATAACCGAAATAACTTTTGAGTAATCCATTCTTTTTGGTCCTATAATTCCAATAGTTCCTAAGTCTTTATCTTGATATCTATGCTTAAATGTTATTATACTGAAATCTTTTAATTGTTCATTTTCATTTTCATCACCAATATACACATTTATATCTTTTGCAAATCCCGTATTTAATAAGTCTAACATAACTTGTTTTGTGTCTATTAGATTTACAAAGTTTTTAGCTACTTCTAGACTTTTAAATTCTGGAAGCTCGAATACTTTGTTGGTTCCTTCTAAATAAACTTTTGCTTCTTCATTTATTACTTTATCAAGTTGTTGCATTATTGGTTTTATAACATTTAAACTATAGTTCATTTCTGAAAAGATGTATTCTTCTAAAGGTCTATCTATTTCGTCTATAGGCTTTCCTTTAAGCTTATTATTAAATATGAAATTTAATGTATTTACTTGTTCTTCTGTAATATCTTCATCAAATTTAATAATTGTTTCTTTTATAATTCCGGTATCTGTAAGTATAACTGCCATTAACATTCTAGTTCCTAGCAAAACAAATTTTACTTCTTCTATGTTTTGAAGATTTGTTTTAGGTCCAATTGCAACTGATGTATAATGTGTTACTTCTGATAATGTATTTGTGGCTATTTTAGTTAACTCTTCTATTTCATTAACTCTAGTTTCTAATTTAGATTGTATGTATTTTATTTCTTCTAAGCTGATGTCCTCATCTTTTAATAGTTCGTCTACATATAGCCTGTAACCTTTTGCTGATGGAACTCTGCCGACTTGAGGTATGTGGTTTATCTAAGTAACCACTTTTTTCTAAGTCTGCCATTTCATTTCTGATTGTTGCACTGCTATAGTCTAAATTATATTTTTGTACTAGTGCTCCTGAGCTAACCGGTTCTGCTGTGTTAATATATTCTTCTATTATTGCTTGTAAGATTTGTTTTTTTCTATTATCTAACACATTTTCACCTTCTAACTCTTTATATGTTTTAGCACTCTCAGTTCTTATCTGCTAAACTGCATATATATTATATCCATTTTTAGCAATTGTCAATACATATTGCTAAAAAATTGTGTGAAATTTATGTGAAATTCTATAACAAAAACGACTATACAAATGTAATAAAAAGCATATAATTATACAAAAATAAAGTAGTACTTCCTTAAATTGAAGTACTACTCAAAAATAGTGCTACTATTTTATGTTATATACAATTTCTCCATTTACTTCTTGTTTTTCGAGAGAGACTCCAGATTCTAGACAAACTAGCGGACGCACGCCCAAACAACCGCTGACGTCATTGTAGTAGTAGTAGTAGACATTACCGTAGCAGTTCACGCCCACCAAATAGTCGCTGCTGCGGGCTGTCGGACTGGCAAGCCACATATGATTTGCATAATTGTCTTTATATTGATGTGCTGTTAAATAATCATAGGTAGCTAGAGAATATTCATATGAATCTCCATCTGTGAATTTTAGTTTGTATCCTGCTTCTTGCACTATTGTTTCTATTTGTTTTGCAAATCTTGTGTTATATGATGCTACAAACATATCTAAAGTTGGTGCTCCTATTGCATATTTTGCTTTTGTTGAGTTTTTAAATCCTTTCCATATTTCTGTATCTAATAAATATGCTGTTGCTTTCATATTAATATTTTTATTATTTGTATTATCACTTCCACCATAACTTGATTTCAAATAACTTAGCCATGGGGTTATATTTGCATCTGTTATACTTACTGCTCCTGTATATTTATTTAATAAGGTGTCATTAAAATAATATGCATTGGTTGTTGAACTTGCGGTCATTGTTGCTCCATCTTTTGCTGGTATATATTTTCCTGTTATATAATTATCTGCTATTAAATATATATTTTTCCCATCTGAATGATATATTTTCCATTTGTTTACTCCTGCACTATTATCACAAGTATATCCTGTCACTTCTTTTCCACTATATACTACTGGATGATTAGCCACTTCTTCTGCATTTATTGTATTTTGTGCAATCTTATTTTCATTTGCTATTACTACTTTGGCTGTTCCTCCATGATATGAACCGTTTACTATCTTTGCAATTGCTTCATTTGGAACTATTATACTAGTAATATTTCCATACTCTCTACTGAATGCATTTTTTCCTACACTTGTTACTGTATCAGGAATTGATATTTCACTTAGCTCATTATTACCACTAAAACTATAATTTCCTATTGTTTTTAGACTATTACCTAATGTAACTTTACTTAAACTTGTTGCTCCTGCCATAGCAAAATTGCCTACATTTGTTATTCCATCACATATTGTTAATTCTGTAATATATGGTGTTATACAAGATACCGCATTACCTTGCATTCCACCTTGTAACCATGCAAAATATGAAACTGTTTGGATTTGCCAACCACTTGCTGATTTTATATCACTAATACTTGTTGCATCTATTAATATTCCCATTTCTCCTGTTCCTTCAATTACTACTTTATACGTCTCACCTTCTGAAAATGGTATTGTTTTACTGCTACTAGCATTTAGTGATGGTGGTGTTATTTTTTCGCCAGTAGCATAAAATTTAGCTACAATTTGTGTACCTTCTGGAATTGTATCTCCATTTGCTGAAGTTAATGGAGTATTACTCCAAGTTCCATTATTGCATACATATGCCATTGTCCATTGTTGGTCAGCATATGGATTTGTTACAGGTTTGCTTTCTTCTCCTGTTGTGCCATTTATTTTTCCATCTATCCATTCATTTAAGCCGTTTATTGAGTCTAAGTCATTTTGTGTTGCTTGATCCATTTTGTTTTGAGCATCTTTTGCTTTTTGTATTATTCCTGTATTTCCAAATAGTGCATTTATACTTACTCCTGCTAGTATTAGTAATACTACAATAGTTACTACTAGTGCAATTAGCGTAATGCCATTTTGTTTTGAATAATTTCTTTTGTTCTTTGTTTTCATTTTTTCTTTGCACCTTTTATATGATATTTTTTATCATACCCTTTCTTTTAATTTTTATTTTTAGGCACACAAAAACGGATTCCAAGAATTTATATGCAGTGCGAACTGCTAGAAATTCTAGTAAGTCGCATATTTGTCTTCTTCTGCAATTTATCATATAATGATAAATCTCTTAGAACACAAACAAAGACAGATACTAAATATTTTCATATTTAATATCTGTCTTGTATATGCTTAATAAAGCTAATTTCTTAGCTTGTTTGTTATTTGTTAATGTTGTGGCTTTCTCTACTCCTGCAAAGGTTTTAGCTTTCTTCATATTTTGTGCCTCTTTCTACTCTTTTCTTTAGATTTCTACTGTATTTATCTTATACTACTTATAAAACAATTTCAAGTGATTTGATTAAATTTTTATTCTTACATTTCTTTCAATTTCTCCATTTCTTCTTTTGTTAGTCCTGTCGTTTCAATAATTACTTCCGTTCCTACTTTTGCTTTTATCTGTCTACTTTAAAACTACTTATATTTTAATTCTAAATAAATTCTTCCCATACTATATTTGCTAGGTCTAAGCCTTTGTTAGTTAGCTTAATTTGGTCTCCATCTATTTCTAGTAATTCTTCATTCACAAGTTTTTCAAGTTCACTATGATATAAAAAAACCGGGTTTGCTACAAATTTTATTTTAAATTCTTGTATACTAACTCCATCTATCTTTCTTAGACCTAATAGCATATATTCTTTTTGCATTGCTTCCATATCTTGTTTTTCATGGAATACTAAATTTTCTTCTGTTTTGTCTTCATCATAATTTTTTATATATTGTTCTATATTTTCTATGTTTGAATATCTAATTCCATTTGTATATGAATGTGCAGCTATTCCAAAACCTATATATTCCTTTTGATTCCAACAGTCTAAATTGTGTTTTGATTCATAGCCTTGTTTTGCAAAATTGGATATTTCATAGTGATTATATCCATTTGCCTCTAAAATTCGTTTTACATTCCAATACATTTTCCTTTCTAGTTCTTCATCTGGTAGTTCTAATCCTTCTTCCACCTTTTTAAATAATGGTGTACCTTCTTCTAATATCAATGAATATACAGAAATATGCTCAGGTTCCATTGATACTATTTCTTCTATTGAGTCTTTTACTTCTTCTAACGTTTGGTTTGGAATTCCTATCATTAAATCCACATTTATATTTTCAAATCCCGCTTCTCTTGCAAATCTGAAAGTATCTAAAAAGTCTAAATATGTGTGTATTCTTCCAATTTCTTTTAATAAATGTTCATGTGTAGATTGTAAACCTATACTTAGTCTATTTATTCCAGCCCTTTTGTAATCTTCTAATTTTTCCAAAGTGACTGTTCCAGGATTAACTTCTATTGTAATTTCTGCTTTTTCGTCAATTTCAAAATTTAGTTTTATATCTTCTATAATTTGAACAATATATTTACTATCAATTAATGATGGCGTTCCACCGCCAATATATATTGTTTTAACTAAAAACAAATCATCTTTGCCATTTTCAAAATCAATTTTATTATTATTTCCAACTTCTATAATTTCTTTTAATACACATTGAATATACCTTTTTATAAAGCTTTCTTTATTTGCATAAGAGCAAAAATCACAATAACTACATTTTTGCTTACAGAATGGGATGTGTATGTATAGTCCAATTTGTTTTCTTCGCATAATTTTATTCCTTTCTTATTTTTTAGATTAACAGTTATATAATTTTTAGATTTAATTAAATTGTTAGAGTAGGAACAGCGACTTTCCGGCTTCAAAAATAATATAACTGTTAATCTTTGTGTCTACTCTATTGTTTAAATTTAGAAACAAATTGTTCTATGTTTTGAAAGCGATGATTTACTCCTGATTTTCCTATTGGTTTTGATAGCATTTTTCCTATTTCACTTAAAGTTGCTTCTGGATTTTTAATTCTTAACTCTGCCACTTCTTGTAATTGTTCAGGCATTTTTTCAAACTGTCCTATTTGTTTTAGAAAGTTTATATCTTCTATTTGTTTTATTGCAGCTTCAACTGTTTTATTTAAATTTGCTGTTTCACAATTTACTTTTCTATTAACATTGTTTCTAATTTCTCTATATACACGTATTTCTTCAAATTTAAGCACAGCTGTGCTTGCCCCAATTAGTGCTAAAAATTTTGAAATTTGTTCTCCATCTTTTGTATATATTGCTTGTCCGTTTTTCTTTTCTATTTTTTTAAAATTTATCTCATATTTACTTAAAATTTCAAGTATTATACTTGCATTTTCTTCAGATGAAAAAATTATTTCTAAGTGATAATTATTTTTAGGGTTATTTACTGATCCTCCTCCTAAAAAACTTCCTCTTACAAATGCTTTTTCTAGTATTTCTTGATTACTAACTTTGTTAATTATGCCTTCTAACATCACTGTATTGTTCATATATGTAATTTCTGAAATATCTGGCTTATTTACACTAATACAAAATTTCTTTCCGATTATTTCTATTTTATGATTTGAGTATTGTAAATTATTTAATAATTTACTAAATCGATTTATACTGTATTCACTTTCGGTACAAAATTTTATTTTATTTTTCTCTGCTGATATATTATTAGTTATTATATATCCAAGTAATTCATATTTTACTGCTTCTTTGTTTGCTAAATTGCTTAATTTACTTATTTCTTCTTTTACTTCACCTGAAAAAGACATTTAGCCCTCCTTTTGAAAAACAACAACTCTATTATTTCCTTCAAAATCTTTTATTGGTTCATTTGTTATTAATTTTAAATTGTTACACTCTAATTTTGTAACAATTTTTCCTTGGTTATATCCTATTTCTAGTAATAAATATCCATTTGGCCTTAGGTATTTATGTGACTCATTTAATATTTTTCTATAAAATTCTAATCCATCTTTCCCACCATCTAAGGCTATATGTGGTTCTGCTTGTACATCTTTGCTCAACTTTTTTATTGTTTCAGTTTCAATATATGGTGGATTTGATACTATAACATCAAACTTTTTTTCTGACAATTCATTAAACAAATCGGATTTTAAAATCTCTAAATTTATCACTTCATTTGTTTTTGCATTTTTTTTAGTTATTTCAAGTGCTTTTAGACTGATATCTGTTGCAGTTATTTCCAAATCATTACAATAATGGCCAATTGAAATTGCTATTGCTCCACTTCCTGTACATAAATCCAATACTTCAACTTTTTTTCCGTTTTTTGATAATTGATTTATAATTTTTATTGTTTGTTCAACTAAAACTTCAGTGTCTGGTTGTGGAATTAAAACATTTTCATCTACATAAAACTCAAGTCCCATAAACTGTTGATTATGAGTTATGTATTGTATTGGTAATCCATTTATTATTTTATTTATGCTTTTTTCATATTCATCAATTTGATTCTGATTTACAATTTTTTCACTATTAATAATTATTTCTTGTCTAGTTTGATTTAATATATGTTGTAAAAGCATTCTTGCTTTTATACCTGCATCTTGTATGTTTTCTTGTTTTAAAGCATTTTCTCCAAATCTTATTAATTCAATTTGTTTCATTTTTTTCACCTTGTTATATTATATCATTTACTTATTTTGTTTTTCAATAATTTTATATAGCTTAAAGGACTAGATATTTAAGCTTTTCATCTAGTCCTTAAAATTATATAAATCAAAGCCCCGCCTTAGCCGTAAGGTGAATGAAATTTTAAGGACCTGCTTACACAGGTGGGTATCTTGTTAAATGCTCCTGGGTTTCTTACAATAGTTGGTAAGCTTACACGCCACATTTAAAGGCAGATTCCCGTTTAGAATTTGTTGGTTCTAAAATTCCAGTCTACACGCACTATGCAGGGAAAAATAAATTCTATTTAATTATTAGATATATATTATCATAAAGCATATAAAATTACAATTGATTTTTTTACCAAATTTCATTATTTTTATTATTACTTTTGTAGTACATATCCTTTTATTGTAAAATAACTAATTTTCGTCGGTTTTTGATCAGTATATCTCATTCGTAAATTTGTTATATAAAAGTCTCTGTTTTCATCTATTTTTATTACATTATTTGTTTCTACGTATCCCTTTTCGTTATTCTCTTCTATCACTTTAGAAATATATTCTTCTAAGTTAATTGTAACTGAACCTATGAATTTAATATTTCTAAAATTTTCAAGTTTTTGGTTATATTCTGATGCAGCAATTGCTTGCAAATACCTATATCCTCCAATTGGTATGATTGGTTCTTCCTTACCATAAGATTTTGAGTATTCAACATTTTTATATTGTACATAATCATTATAATAGTTTCTATTATCTTTTGTACTTTTATCCATTTCATCTTCACTTACATAGTTTGGTATATATTTATCAGAATCATTTTGTCTTTTTAAGTAATCATAAGCACTTTTAGCTATTTCTTTATTTTCATCTGATAATTCATCAAAACTTTGTCCTGTTCTCCAAGCCTTTTTTAATCTGTTTGATTGACTTATATTAGAAGCTGATTGTACATTCACAATTGGAAGCATTGTAGATATTGCTATTATCACTGATACTGCTGTTATTGTATGTATTAAATATTTCCTTTCTTTATATAAAGACAAAAATATTGCTATTATTTCAAATACTATAAACATTATTCCTATATATCTACTTGGTGTAAGTCCATTTCCATCAATACGAGCATATATCGAATAAATTTGTAATAATACAAATGGAATAAAAGATATTGGCAATATTTTGCAAAATTTTTCTATTATTTTTGCTTCTTCTCTAAATGCATGTATTGCCGTCCATACAGGAAATGCTACAATAAACAACCCTGCTAATATTCTAAATATTGAATTTGCTGGTATTTCTCTTATTATAATTATTTTAGCCATATACATATAAATTATTGCCGTAGCTAATATTGTTAGTGGCAACATTATATATAATATAATTGCTTTTATAAATTTTGAAACTTCATTTTTTACATCTGTTATAGCAACTAAACTTGCTGGTAACATCCATAACCCTAACAATGCAATTTGCAATCTTCCTATCAAGTTGAAGTTATTTGTATCATTTAAAATCAATGCAATAAATATAAATAATATTAATGTTAAGCCAATGTTTAAAATTGAATATATTATTCCAACACCAAAAAGATTTTTAAATGTTTTTACAACATATTCTCCCACGTCAACTTCTGAATTTCTTATTACTTGTATTAATCCAATTAAAAATATTATTATTATATATCCTATTCCAAACCTAACAGCTGAAAGATTTTCTGTATACATTAGTTTTTCTAATCCTATTGCTACTCCTATACTTACTATGTAGGCTATTCCCCTTTGGCTCATTTTCTTAAAATATGTTTCACAAGTAAAAAAATTCACAGCACATATAACTATTACTGTTAACAATTTATCTGTTATTGTTGGTAAATTTTCTAATGCAAATACAAAAAATAAAGTTGTTAATAATATTATTATATTAGTTGCTGTATATTGTTTAAAACTGTTTTTGTAATTCGAAACTATCCCTTTTAAAAATTCTTTTATTTTCGACATAAAATTACCCTTTCAATAAATTTATATTTATAATATTATATCTTTTACTTTTTTTCAATAATTCAAGTTTATTTTTATCAAAATCTATTTTCTTTTTTTCTTGTTTATGATATCTTAATTTTATCAAATAATTTAGGAGTTTATATGAAAAATAAAAATAATTTTATAACATTTCTTAAATGCAATTGGGCCAAAATTGTTTTAATTACTTTTAGTCTTATAACTATCATTATTATATCTATTTTTTTCATTCCAAATTTGGTTAGAAAACTAAACTTCTCAAATAGCGTTTCTAATTTTGAAAAAAAATCTTCTATATTTTATTTAGATAAAATATACTGTTACAGTAGTGCAACTGGTATAAATAATTCTGAAGGAAAGGCAATGTGGGATGTTAATGTAAGTCAATATACTGATATTGCTTTATACTTAGGTATAAATAATGTAAAAAATAACTTAGAAAATAATTTAGAGGAAAATCTACAAGTCGTCGATACTTCAGCCAAATATAGTATTTCTAAAATCTATATTGATAAAATAAATTTTTCAAATACTAATACTGGTAACTTAAATTTAAATTATATTCCAATTTTAAATTTCGGTTTAATATCAGATGATGAACTTGCAATTTCTAATGAACAACAAAGTAAAATTAATTTTAATATAGTTGATAGTACGGATTCTCTATTAAATGATATTGTTTCGGAACCTAGTATTGACAATCACTTTATTTTGCCAATTACTCTTCGTTATTTAAATCAAAATATAAAAAATGGGCATGTTATAAATAATATTGAAGATAGTCTATCTTTTGATGGTTCAATATTAAAACGTTCTTCTATACCTTTATCATCTATAAAAAATGAAGTTTCTTTTACAATTCATATCATTAATGAATTAAATGAAGACTATTCATATCAGGTTGTATTACAAGTTCCTTTACAAAATGCTGATGCAAATAAAACTATTTATGATGGTAGTTATTCTGAAGAAATAAATCTAAATGATTGTTATTTTTATTAATAAAAAAGTAGTATCTTTATAATCTAGATACTACTTTTAGTATATTATTTCTCTTTTTAATAATTTATTTTTTATTGTTCCTATTCCTACAACTACATTGTTAACCTTTATTTGGTATAAGCCATCATCGTTATTATTTGTTAATTGTACTCCATTTAGAAATAATTTTAATTTTTCCTCTTTTAATTCAACGATTGGATATTTTTCAAAAAAGTTTTGCACTGTTATTAAATGTTGATTCAAGAACTTTTCATTTTCCTTATTTTTTTCTAGTTCTTCAACTGTAATAGCCTGATTTAAATTAAACTGCCCAACTTGAACTCTATTTAATTCTTTCATATACCCTATTGTTCCTAATTTTTCTGCAATATTCTCACACAAAGTTCTAATATATGTTCCTTTTGAGCAATGTACTCTAAATTCAATTGTTTTGTCTTTTTCATTTATATCTAATAATTCAATATTATATATTTCTATTTCTCTTTTTGGTATTTCAACTTCTACACCTTTTCTCGCATATTCATATAGTTTTTTTCCATTCACTTTAATTGCAGAATAAATTGGTGGTGTTTGTATTTGCTTTCCTATTTGACATTCTAAAACTCGTTGCACATTTTCTTTATTCAATAGTTTTCCATCAACAAGTCTTTCTTCTAGTATACTTCCTTCACTGTCTAAAGTATCTGTTTTCTTTCCAAGTTGAATTGTAGCTATATATGTTTTATCATGATTTATTAAATATTTTGAAAGTTTAGTTCCTTGACCAAGAAGAAGTGGTAACACACCAGTTGCCATCGGATCTAATGTTCCTGTATGTCCCACTTTTTCACCACATATTTTTTTTACTTTTGCCACCACATCATGTGATGTATATTGCTTTGGTTTATTAATTATTAAAATTCCATCCATATTATAATAATCTCATTACTTCTTTTATTACTTTATCTTTTACTTGTTCCATATTGCTTTGAATTATGCACCCTGCTGCTCTTGGATGTCCTCCTCCGCCAAATACAACACATGCATCAGAAACATTCACATAATCATTTGAGCGAAGTGATACTTTACATCCTCTTTCTGTTTGACGTATAAATATTGAAACTTCAACGCCTTCAACATCTCTTCCTATTTCAACAATTCCTTCATGGTCTCCACTTTCAGCATGTACATTTTTTTCATCTTCTTCTGTTATATATGTATATGCAATTTTCCCATCTGCTAAAAATTCAATTCTATTATTTGCAATTCTATGTAACTCAAAATTAGCTTTTGTTTTTGTTTGTAATACTTGGTGATATACTTTTGATACATTAACTCCCTTATTTAAAAGCCATGCTACAAATTCAAAAGTTTCTGCTGTAACCCCTTGATATTTGAATCCACCTGTATCTGTTATAATTCCTGCTAATATACATGTACCAATTTCTTTTGTAATTTCTATTCCAAAATATTCTAGAATTACTAATAAAATCTGTGCACAAGCTGGCGCATCAGGATTAACATAGTTATAGTCTCCAAACATTGTATTTGTACCATGATGATCAATACACACCTTTTCTTTTGCATTTTCAAAATATTGTGCAAAACCATTTAACATTTTTATTGATGCACAATCAAGTGAAATTGCTAAGTCATAGTGTTCTATATTTGTTTCAGTTTTTATTTCATTTATTCCTGGTAAACAATCAAATACCTTTGGATGTTCTGGAATTACTAAGTCTGGATTTTTTCCATAAGCCTTTAGCGCATGGTACATAGCCAAACTGCTTCCCATTGCATCTCCATCTGGATTTTCATGTGTTAATATTACTATTTTTTCTGCTTTATTAATTTGTTCTAAAATATTATCTAAAGTCATTTTTTACCTCTATTCTTATTTATTCTTTTCTTTTTTCAATTCATTTAAAATACTATCAATTTTTGCACCATATTCTAATGAATCATCTAATTCAAATATAAGCTCTGGTGTAATTCTTAAATTGATATTTTTTGCAACTTGGCTACGAATAAATCCTGAAGATTCTTTTAATCCTTCCATAGTTTTTCCAATGCTTTTAGAGTTTAAAATGCTTACGTAGATTTTTGCATATTTAAAATCAGGTGTTATTTTAGCTTTTGTTACACTAATTAGCCCTGTTACTTTTGAGTTTTTAAGCTCAAAAGTAAGTACATGGCTAATTTCTTTTTTTAATTCTTCATTAACTCTGTTAAGTCTTGCCTCATTCTTTGGCATTATTTTCTCTCCTTTTAACGTTTAACTTCTTCCATTACATAAAATTCTAATGTATCGTCTTCTTTAACATCATTATAATTTTCAATTTGAAGACCACATTCAAAGCCTTTTGTAACTTCTTTTGCATCATCTTTGAATCTTTTTAATGATATTAATTTTCCATCATGTATTACTACATTTTCACGTATTACCCTAACTCCTGCATTTCTTTCAATCTTTCCATCTAGTACAAATACACCAGCAATTGTTCCAACTCCTGAAACTTTAAATGTTTGTCTTACAACTGCATTACCTATTACTTTTTCTTCATATACTGGATCTAGCATTCCTTTCATAGCTGCTTGAACATCTTCAATTGCTTGATATATAACAGAGTATTGTTTAATTTCTACTCCTTCTTTTTCAGCCATGTCTTTTGCAGTATTAACTGGTCTTACGTTAAATGCAATAATAATACATTTTCCTGCTTTTGCAAGTTGAACATCAGATTCTGTTACAGCTCCTGCTACAGCATGTATTACCTTAACTTTTACTTCGTCATTAGATAATTTTTCAAGTGATTGTTTTAATGCTTGAGCTGTACCTTGTACATCTGCTTTTACTATAATGTTTAATTGTTTTAGGTTTTCACTTTCCATTTTTTCAAATAGGTTACTTAATGTAACTTTACTATTTTCATTTATTATTTGTTCTCTTTCTTGACGTTTTCTTCTTTCAATTAAGTGTTTAGCCATTTTTTCGTCTTTTACTTCATAGAAAGTATCGCCTGCTTCTGGAACTTCTGTTAATCCCATAATTTCAACAGGTGTTGAAGGTCCTGCCTTTTTAACTCTTTGACCTTTGTCATTTTTCATTACACGAATTCTACCAATAGATTTACCAACAACAATTGTGTCGCCTTCATCTAAAGTTCCTCTTTGTACAAGCATTGATGCAATAGGTCCTTTTGATTTGTCAAGTCTTGCTTCAATAACTGTTCCTTTAGCTTGTTTATTAGGGTTTGCTTTTAATTCTTTCATATCAGCTACTAATAATACCATTTCTAATAAATTATCAATGTTTATTTTCTTCTTAGCAGATATTGGAACATAAATTGTATCTCCACCCCATTCTTCTGGAACTAGTTCATATTCCATTAACTCTTGTTTTATTTTTTCAACATTTGCTCCTGGCAAATCAATTTTATTAATTGCAACAATAATTGGAATTCCTGCTGCTTTTGCATGGTTTATAGCTTCAACTGTTTGTGGCATAACACCATCATCTGCTGCAACAATAAGAATTGCAATATCTGTAATTTGAGCACCTCTAGCACGCATTGCTGTAAATGCTTCATGACCAGGCGTATCTAAGAATGTTATTTCTCTTCCACTTATATTTACTTTATAAGCACCAATATGTTGAGTAATTCCTCCTGCTTCACCTTCAATAACATTTGTACTACGAATAGCATCCAAAAGTGATGTTTTACCATGATCAACGTGCCCCATAACAACAACTACTGGTGGTCTTGGTTCTAATTCTTCTGCTGTGTCTTCAGTATCATCAAATAAAATATCTTCTTCTTTTACTTCTTCTTTTTTATTTGCTGTAATTCCAAATTCTTGAGCTACTAAAAATGCTGTATCAAAGTCAACTGTGTTATTAATTGTAGCCATAATTCCGTAGTTAAATAATTTTTTTATAACTTCTCCACTTGTCTTTTTCATTTCTGCAGCTAAATCTTTTACTGTAATCATTTCTGGAATTGTAATTTCTGTTAATTCAAATATTTTTTGTTTTGTTCTTTCTTCGTCTTTTTGTGGTTTACGTTTATTTTTCTTTCCTCTTGCTGTTGTAAGGTCATAGTAATCAAGCATTCCGCCATCTTGTTCATTAAACATACGAGATAATTTATCTACTTGCTTTAAATCTTTTAATTTTCCTTCATTAAACTCTTCACTAAAACGATCACCTTTTTTAACTTTAACTCCTTTTTTAGCTTTATTATCTTCATAGCGGTTTGCTTTTTCTTTATCTATTGCTCTTGTACTTATGTCTCTTTTATCTTCCTTTTCAACTATTTCAGTAGCCATTATATCTTTAATATTTTTGTCAATTCCATAATTGTCTAAAGGTCTTCCATTATTATTTCTATTAAATGGTCTTTGTCCGTTTCTATTTTGGTTATTAAATTTATTATCTCCATTTTGACGGTTATTATTGCCTTGGCGATTGTCAAACCTATTGTCTCTTTGACGATTTTCATAGTTTCCGTTATTTTGATTATTTCCAAATCTATTTGGACGATTATTATCATAACGGTTTTGGTAATTGTTTGATCCTGAATTATTATTTTGGCGATTTTCATAACGATTTCCTTGGTATTGATTATTTGTTTTTTCACGATTAGGGTAATTGTTTTTATTTTCTGCATTTGAAGTAACTGTAGGTTTTACTTCTACAGGTTTTGTTTCTTGTTTAATTTCTTCTTTCTTTTCTTCAACCTTTTTTTCTTCTACTTTAGGTTCTTCTTTTTTCTCTTCTTTTATTGGTTCAGGAGCTTTTTCTTCTTTTTTATTTGTTTTTAATCCAAATAGCTCACTTACAGTCATTGGTTTTACAGGTTGTTTTCTATAAACAATATTAAAATCTTTATTGTTTTTTCTTTCAACAAAACCAACATCTTTTCTTTCTGTTTTTTCTTGTTTCTTTTCTTGTTTTTCCTCATCAGCTAATATAACTTCACGTCTTATAATAACTGGTGTAGCTTCTTTTTTAGTATTTTTTTCTTTCTTTTCTTTATTTTTTTCTTGCTCCATACTTTTTTGTGATTTTACTCCCTTATTCTCAAAAATATTTTTTATTTTTTGTATTTGCTCTTCTTCCAAAGAACTTAAATGACTTGTTACCTCAATACCTACTTCTTTTGCTTTTTTTATTAGTTCTTTACTTTCTAAACCTAATTCTTTAGCAAGTTCATGTACTTTAAGTTTACCCAATCATTTCACCCCCATTAATTATTTTGTTCATCGCCTTTGCAAAACCAATATCTTTAATTCCCAAAACAGCCTTATTGGATTTTCCAATTGAATTACTAATTTCATTAATTGTAAGTTTTTCGTATATATTAATATTAAATTCTTTACATTTTTCTTTAAATGTATTTTTAGTTCTATCAGATGCATCTACTGCTAATATTAATAATTTAACATTTCTTTTTTCTATTTCCTGTATACATGCATCTGTTCCAGCCACTATTTTTCCAGCTTTAGTTGCTAGTCCTATTAAACCACATATTTTTTGATTATTAACCAAATTTTATACTCCTTGATTTATAGTATTTTTTAGACTTTCATAAACACTCTCTTCTATTTTAGTTTCAAATGTTTTTTCTAATTTTTTAGAACGTATTGCTAAATTCAAACATTCTGATTTATCACATATATATGCACCTCTACCTGGTAATTTACCTGTTTTATCAAGTTTTATTTCACCTGATTGAGTTTTTACTATACGTATAAGTTCTGTTTTGCTTTTTTGTGTTCCACATCCAATACAAGTTCTACTAGGTATTTTTTTCAAAATGTTCACATCCTTTATTTTTAATGTATTTATACTTTTTATTCATTATTCCTCTGTTTTTGTTTCTTCATCTGACTCTTCTTGTTGTTTTGATAACATTTCTCTAAATTGAGTTTCACTCTTTATGTCTATTTTCCATCCTGTTAGTCTAGCTGCAAGTCTTGCATTTTGACCAGCTTTGCCAATTGCTAATGATAATTGATCATCTGGTACAATTACTTGTGCAAATTTTTCATCTTCATGAGCATCAACTGCCATAACCTGCGCAGGTAGTAGTGCTGCAGAAATATATATTGCTGGATCTTGATTCCATTCAATAACATCAATTTTTTCTCCATGAAGTTCATTTATAATGTTTTGAATACGAATTCCCTTTTGTCCAACACAAGAACCAACTGGATCAATATTTTCATTAGGTGAATATACTGCAACTTTGCTTCTGTTTCCAGCATCTCTTGATACACTTTTTATTTCAATAACTCCCTCATAAATTTCAGGAATTTCAAGTTCAAATAATTTTCTTACAAAATCGCTACAAGCTCTTGAAACAGTAACTTGTGGAGCACCTTTTAATCCTTTTTCTACATTCATAATATATGCTCTAATTTTGTCATTTACATGGTAATGTTCTGTTGGAACTTGTTCTTTAGCTGGCATAACAGCTTCTAATTTTCCTAAATCTAATACTACTATGTTACCATCTGCTTTTTGAACTATACCAGAAACTATTTCGCCTTTTCTTTCATTAAATTCATCAAATACTAAATTTCTAGATTCTTCTCTAATTTTTTGAACTATAATTTGTTTTGCTGTTTGAGCTGCTATTCTTCCAAAGTTTTTAGGCATTAATTCAATTTCAGCTTTATCTCCAACTAATAATTTGCTGTCTATATTTTTTGCATCTGATAATAAAATTTGTGTATTAGGATTTTCTACTTCTTCTACAACATCTTTTACAGCATATATATGGATTTCTCCTGTTTGTCCATCCATAGTAACTTTAACATTTTCTTCTGAATCAAAGTTTCTTTTATATGCTGTTACTAAAGCAGTTTCTATAGATTCTAATATTGCTTCTTTTTTTATTCCTTTTTCTTTTTCAAGTTCGTCTAAAGCCATCATTAATTCAGTATTATCAATTGCAAGTATATTTGCCTTCTTTTTCATTTTTCAAATTCCTCCCTTATTACCAATTAAATTTAATTTTTATATTTGAAATATTTTTTCTTTCTATTTTTATTTCTTCATTTGATTCTATTTCTAATGTTATATTATTTTCATCAAAACTTTTTAAAATTCCTGATATATTTTTAGTTGTATTATTTTTTTTCTTTTTTTCATTTATTTCATCTTGTTTCAAGGTTATAGGACTATATAAATTGATATCAACTTCTTTACCAATACTTGCTTCAAAATGCTTATTTTTTCTAAGCCTTCTTTCCACACCTGGTGAAGAAACTTCTAAAAAATATTGATCTTTTATATAATTTGCTTCATCTAATATAGGGTTTATCGCATCATTTACTTTTTCGCAATCATCTAAACTAATACCATTTGGTGTGTCTATAAAAATTCGTAAGTAAAAGTCTTTTGCCTCTTTTTCGTAAATAACATCATAAAGCTCATATCCAAGCTTTTCTATTGTTTCACTAATTAAAGTTTCAATTTTTTCTTCCATGTTAGTTTTTAGACGTTTCTTTAACTGATATCTTGTCAGTTTTTAACTCATTTTGCTACCAATTAACGTCTTTTCTCCTCTCTTCATGATAGAAGAGTGGGATTTGTTCCCACTCTTCTTGTAATTCAATATGCATTATTATTATACCCTACTTTTATAGCAATTGCAAGTATTTTTAAGCATTTTATTCTTTTTTTGTCCTGAGTATGTTGTTTTTCTTGTTTTTTCACGTATTTTATGGCATAATATGTACGTGAGGTTATAATTATGGACGCTATTTTAAATAAATTAGAATATAATGAAATAATAAAAAATTTAGGTGGATATTGTAAAACTTATTTAGGGAAAAATTTGTGTGAGCAATTAGTCCCTAATTTTTCTTATGAACAAGTTGATGTTTTGCTTAACGAAACAAAACAAGCTGATACCCTTTTACATCAAAAAGGTATTCCACCATTTTACGAAACTGAAGAATTAGAAAAATATATTAAAGTTTTAGAAAGTAATCAAACTTTATCTATAAAAGGATTACTTAATTTTGCTGTGCTTTTAAAAATGTGCAGAGAATTAAAAGAATATTTTTATGATGATTCTTCTGTTACTTTTGAATATCTAGAAAAATATTTTAGCTTTCTTTATTCAAACCCTTCTATTGAAAAAAATATTTTTGATAAAATAATTGATGAAAACACTGTTGCTGATAATGCATCTAGTAAGCTTGCTAGCTTACGAAGAAACAGAAAAAACTTTGAGCAAGAAGTTAAAGATAAGTTAAATGGATTTATTCATTCTAGTACTTATGCTAAATATATAATGGAACCAATTGTTACAATTCGTAATAATAGATATGTTATACCTGTTAAAGAAGAATATAGAAGTTATATAAAAGGATTTATTCATGATACTTCTAGTAGTGGTTCTACTTTATATATTGAGCCAACAAGTATATTTGAACTAAATAATAAAATTAATCATATAAAAATTGAAGAAGATATTGAGATTGAAAGAATTTTGCAAATACTTTCTTCTTCATTATATGAATATGTTGATCAATTAAAAAACAATTTAGCTCTTATTGCTAGTATTGATTTGATTTTTGCAAAAGCTAATTTTGGAATTGACAGTTTTGGAATTATTCCTGTTTTAAATAATAACAAATACATTGATTTATATAAAGCAAAACATCCTTTAATTGACAAGGATAAGGTTGTTCCTATAGATATTTCTTTAGGTAAAAGCTATGTTTCGCTTTTAATTACTGGTCCAAATACAGGTGGAAAAACTGTTGCCTTAAAAACTGTTGGATTACTACTTTTAATGGCTTATTCCGGTATTCCTATTCCTTGTAGTGAAAGTAGTAGCATAAGTGTTTTTTCGCATATATTTGCTGATATTGGTGATGAGCAGAGTATACAAGAATCTCTTAGTACATTTTCTGCACATATAAAAAATATTGTTGAAATTACTAATATAACTGATAATAATAGTTTGGTTTTATTAGATGAACTGGGTTCTGGCACAGACCCTTTAGAAGGTGCTGCACTTGCAATTAGTATTTTAAGTTATTTAAAAGATATTGGAAGCATAGTTTGTTGCACTACACACTACCAAGAATTAAAAGAATATGCATTAATAACAGATGGATTTGAAAATGCAAGTTTTGAATTTGATATAGAAAATCTAAAACCAACATATAAGCTATTAGTTGGTATTCCTGGAAAAAGCAATGCTTTTGCTATTAGTAAAAGACTTGGTTTAAATGAACAAATACTAAATGTAGCAAATAGTCATTTAAAAGATGATAAAATACCAATTGAGGAGTTATTAAAAAGTATTTATGATAATAAGTTAGAAATTGAAAAACAAAAAGAAGAAACTGAAAAAAATTTAAGACAAGTTGAGCTTTTAAGAAAAAGTTTAGAACAAAAACAAGATGATGTTTTAGAAAAAAGAGCACAATTGCTTGAAGATGCTAAATTAGAAGCACGTGATATTTTGCTTTCCGCTAAAGAAGAAGCTACAGAAATTATACATGAGCTTAATAGTTCTTCTGATATAAAACAGGCAAATAATTTAAGAAATAAACTAAATGATAAATTAAAAGCTATAAATTCTATTCATTATACTGAGCCAAATAATAGTTTTGAAGCATTAGCTGAGTCAGATGTAAAAGATGGCTTAAATGTTTACATTGCTTCTCTTGGTTCAAATGGATATATTGTTGGTAATAAAATTAATAAATCCAATGAGGTCCAAGTTCAAGTTGGCAACATGAAAATGAATATTAAACTTTCAGATTTAAGAAAGAGTTTAACTAATAGTGTTAAAGTTAAAGAATCTGGAAAAGTTACTACAAATAAAGAATCAAAAGCCAAAACTGTTTCTCCTGAAATAAATGTTATTGGTCAAAATGTTGATGAAGCAATTTATGTTATTGATAAATATTTAGACAATTGTGCATCTGCAAACATTTCACCTGTTAGAATTGTTCACGGAAAAGGCACTGGTAAGCTTCGCGAAGGCATTCATTCATTTTTGAAAAAAAATCCTCATGTAAAGAGTTTTCGTATAGGTACATTTGGTGAGGGTGAAATGGGAGTAACTGTAGTTGAAATTAAATAATATGAATAGTTGCTTCTTCATACGTGCATTTTGCTATACAAATACACACAATTCAGTGTAACTTAACCCTTGTATATAACATTTTCCTATACAATAAAAAATCCTTCCATAAAAGAAGGACTTTTTTATTAAAACACTAGACTTTTTTTTAGCTTATTGATATAATTTTTGCCATACTTCTGATGTTTGATAATTATCATCATCATGTTAGTGAAAGTTTAAAGAAGGGTTTAAAATGAAAAAAATATCAATTATAAGTGCATGCACTGACTTAGGTCTAAAGATTGATGGTGCTGAGCTTGGGGCACAAGCCTTAACAGAAGGTTTAAAACCAAGCAATATTTCTCAAAATTATATTTTGAAAGGTAGCAAAAAAAGTGAAGAATCTCACTCAAATTCCGATTCAAATGATATTAATAGTTTTGTATCAAAATTTGATGATTTGTTACTAGAAATGCATGAAATTCATTTTGAAGAAAATATGAATAATGCAGAAAAGGATGCATACTACACAAAAATGCATAACTTAGTTTTAGCAGTTAAAGCGCTAGATTCAAAAAACGAAAAAAGAAACTTAGAAGAAATCAATGAATTTAATCAAAAGTTATACAACATAACTCGTAAAGTTATTCAAAATGGTGAATTTCCTTTACTTGTAGGTGGAGACCATATTACTGCAATTGGTTCAAGCTTAGGTTCTATAAAAGAAAACAAAAATATGGGAATTATATGGTTTGATTCACATGCTGATTTCAATACCTACCCTACTTCTGTTACTGGTAACTTACACGGTTTGCCTCTAGCAGTTGCTACACATTATGAAAAAAGTATATTAGCTGATTTTCATGATGGTCCATTTTACAATTTCAAAAATGCTGTTATTGTTGGTGGTAGAGATATTGATCCATGGGAATGGGGTAATGTATTAGATGCAGGTGTTACTGTATTTTCTACTGAAGATATTAAAAAATATGGAGTTGAAGAAATTTGTAAAAAAGCTTTTGCTATTGCTTCAAACGGAACAGATGGAGTACATATTAGTTTTGATTTAGATTTAATAGATCCTACTGTTGCCCCTGGTGTTTCAATTCCAGCTAAAAATGGCATTAATTTAGAAGAAACTTATGCTTTAGCAGATGAGATTACAAAGTATAGTAATATTATTAAATCAGCTGATTTAGTTGAATATAATCCATTATTTGATAAAAATAATGTTACAAAAGAAATTGCTACAAATATTTTAAATAAATGGATTGAAAAATTTTAAAACCTGAGGCCTCTTGGCTTCAGGTTTTTATTTGTTTACATTTTCTTGCTTAATACACTTTGATTCTGATATTTTTCCCTTTTATAAGTTTTATCTTTAGCTAAAGTTGTATTAAATACATTAGCACTAAAATCATAACCTTATTCACTTTCTCTGGTCCATCAATCCAGTTTTAAGTAGCTACTTATAAAGTGAGAGCCTGAAGCCAAGGTTTGGGGTGCCGGACGTATCATCCATGTAGGTATGGCCAGAAACTGAATAGCTAGAGCTTGAAGCGTAACAACCTCCTCGATCAGCGCAACGAGATGTTCGTCCAGAGTAACGTTCTAATGTCCATTCCCTTACATTTCCAGCCAAGTCATATATATTCATTTTTTTACATGTATCACTTGCTCCTGTTGTTAATAATATTGCACTACTCTTCGAAGTTGCTTGTACTTTTGTACTTGTTCCATTTGCGTATGTTACACAATTTTCTAATCCATTTTCATTATTATAATTATACCATGTACTTATTGCTCCAAACTTGGCATATTTTCCTCTGTTTATTTCAAAACTTGCATTATAGTAATTTCCCCAAGATGAGCTATCATCTTTTAGAGCACTTTGTATTGTTTCTAATGTTGTTCCTTTTTTTACTTCTTTTGTTTCTATATGTTTTAAGATTAAATCCCATTGTACTCCAAACATTAAACTACTTGTATAACCTTTTCCTGTTGATAATTTACTTGCTAGTGTTTGTGCTTGGCTACATGTTACATAAGTATATGGATATACTGGATTTTCTTCTGTTCCTGTTTTTGATGTTGATAATGGAGCTGGTGCTGTTTCTAAATCTATATTTCCAGAAGTTCTATTTCCCGCTATTCCTGCTTCATATCTTCCTATCCAAAAGCCTCCATTTTCATATACACTTTTTAACATTTTTTGTTTTAGTTCATTGTATTTTATTTTTGTTAATCCTGTCATTTCATCTGAATAATATGTGTCTGAAAAACTTGTACCATTTCTATAAGTTTCTGTATATTTATGTAAGCAATATTCTATTTTACCATAATCTTCTGAATTTGCCGGTTTTTGATCTGCTGTTGTTGTTTTTGTATTATAACTACTATTTTCATACAAGCTTTTTGGTACCTCTATCCATACATATTCATTTTTATTTGCATCTTGTATTACTAAGCCATTACTTAAATTTGTCCTACTTACTTTTGAAAATGTTCCATCTGGATAATATGGTGTCGTATCTTCCGTACTTGGTAATTTTCCTGTTGCATCATATATAAATTCATCTAATTCATTTAGTGCATTTAAATCACTTTCTTGTGCGTTATTCATTCTGTTTTGGGCATCTTGTGCCTTTTTAATTATTCCATTATCTCCAAATAGAGTGTTTATACTTACCCCCGCTAAAATCAAAAGAACAACTATTGTTACTACTAATGCTATTAGAGTAATACCTTTTTGATTTAAGTAATTTGTTTTGCCTTTTTTACTATTTATTTTCATTTTTTAGTTTTCACCTTTTTATGACTTATTTTGTCATACCCTTTCTTTAATTTTCTTTATTTATTTTTAATATTAAAATCTGTTTAAAGCACACAAAAGCAGACTACCTTTATACATAGTCTGCTTTTAATATATCACTAATAAAGCTAATTTCTTAGCTTGCTTATTTGTTAAAAATGTAGCTCTCTTTACTCTTGCAACAGTTCTGGCTTTTGTCATATTTGTGCCTCTTTCTATTATTTTTCTTTTGATTTGTAGTATTATAATAATATATTTTTCCAGAATTTGCAATAACTTTTGCTTAATTTATTACTCTTTAAGCCTTATTTTTACTAAATATTATTAAAATCTAGTATTTTTGCTTATTTTGTGGTACAATATATGTGCTAAATTTTAAGGAGGTAAAATTATGTTAGAGCTTAAAAATGTTTCTTATTTCAGAGACAATAAACAAATTTTAGATAACATAAGTTTAAAAATAGATAATAGCAAGTTAGTTGCAATAACTGGTCCTAATGGCTCTGGTAAATCCACTCTTGCTAAGATTATTATGGGAATTTTAAAACCCGATTCTGGTAGTATTTTTTTTGATGGAAAAGACATTACTGCTATGGGAATTACTGATAGGGCTAAACTTGGAATTGGTTTTGCATTTCAACAACCAGTAAAATTCAAAGGTTTAACTGTTAGAGATTTAATAGAATTAAGTTCTGGTAATACTATAAATGTTTCAGAAGCATGTAATTATCTTTCTGATGTAGGTTTATGTGCAAAAGACTATTTAAACAGAGAAGTTAGTAATTCACTTTCTGGTGGAGAATTAAAACGTATTGAAATTGCTATGCTTGCAGCTAAAAAATCCAAACTTACAGTGTTTGATGAACCTGAGGCTGGTATTGATTTATGGAGCTTTAATAGCTTAATTTCTGTATTTGAAAAAATGCATTCTGAAATTAGTAATTCTTCAATAGTTATTATTTCTCATCAAGAAAAAATTTTAAATATTGCAGATGAAATTATTTTACTTGTTGATGGAAAAGTACAAGCCGTTGGTCAAAAAGAAGAGGTTCTTCCCCTACTTTTAAAAAACACTCAAAAGCCATGTAAAGTGATGCTTGAAAAAGGAGGTAACTAATATGAGTAATGAAATTGAAAATAAATTAGATACAATTGAAAAAAATCTATTAAAAACCATTGCTGATATCGAAAAAACTCCAATTGGTGCATACAATATTCGTGAAAATGGTAAAGGTGTTGCTAGAAATACTACTGCCAATATTGATATTGTCACAAAACAAGACAAACCTGGTATTGATATTATTATTAAACCAAATACTAAAAATGAAAGTGTACACATTCCAGTTATATTAACTGAAGCAGGTTTTAATGATGTTGTATACAATGATTTTTATGTTGGAGAAAATGCTGATGTTGTAATTGTAGCAGGTTGTGGTATTCATAACAGCTCTTGTGAAACTTCAGAACATGATGGTATTCATACATTCCACTTATCAAAAGGAGCTAAGGTAAAATACATTGAAAAACATTATGGAGAAGGTAATGGAACTGGAGATAGAATTTTAAACCCACAAACAATTGTAAATCTTGAAGAAGGTTCTACATTAGAAATGGAAACTATTCAAATTGAAGGTGTTTCTTCTACAGTTCGTGAAACTAAAGGTGAACTTGGCGATAATACAAGTTTAGTTATTACAGAAAGAGTTATGACTTCTGCAAATCAAATAGCTAAAAGCATTTTTGATATTGACTTAAATGGTGAAAATTCTAGTGTACATGTTGCTTCTCGTGCTATTGCAAGAGACAACTCTGTTCAAGAATTTAGTTCAAATGTTAATGGAAATAACAAATGCTTTGGACATGTTGAATGTGATGCAATTATTATGGATAAGGCAAAAGTTACTTCTACTCCTAAAATAGTAGCAAATGATATTGATGCAAGTTTGCTTCATGAAGCTGCCATTGGAAAAATTGCAGGAGAACAACTTATTAAACTTATGACTCTTGGTCTTACAGAAAAAGAAGCTGAAGAGCAAATTATAAGTGGATTTTTAAAATAAATTATAAATGTCAACTAATTTTTAGTTGGCATTTTTTGTTGTGCCTACATATTATATAAAAAAATATGGAGGTATTGTTTTGAAAAAGAATATATTTATTGGTTGTGGTACAGCCTTAGTTACCCCTTTTACTGAAGATGGCGTCGATTTTGACATATTAAAAAAACTTATTGATTTTCAAATTCAACAAGGTACTGATGCTCTTATTATTCTTGGTACAACTGGTGAATCTTCTACAATGACCTTAGAAGAAAAAAAGCAAGTTGCTAAATTTGCTATTGATAATGTACATAGACAAATTCCTGTTATTGTCGGTGCAGGTGGAAATAACACAAAAGATGTAATTGAATTTAGTAAATATGCTGAAAGCATTGGTGCAGATGGTTTACTACTTGTTACACCATATTATAATAAAACTACTCAAAATGGCTTAATTATGCATTACACAGAAATAGCTAAAAATACTTCTTTGCCAATTATTTTATATAATGTTCCTAGTAGAACAGGTTTAAACATAGAACCAAAAACTTGTTTAGAACTTTCTAAAATTTCTAATATTGTAGCTATAAAAGAAGCAAGTGGTAATATATCTCAAATAGCTAAAATTGCCAGTTTATGTAGAGATAATTTACATATTTATTCTGGCAATGATGACCAAACCCTCCCTATTTTATCTTTAGGCGGAATTGGTGTTATTTCTGTACTTTCAAATATTGCTCCTAAACTTGTTCATAATATGGTTTTTGATTACCTGAGTGGTAATTATACTTTATCAAAGGACTCTCAAATAAAATCAATTTCTTTAATAGATAGTCTATTTTGTGAAACCAACCCTATTCCTGTAAAATCTGCTTTGTCTATGATGGGCTATGATAGTATGAAAGTTCGTTTACCTTTAGTTACAATGTCTTTAGAAAAACAGAAAATTTTAGAAACTGAAATGCAAAAATTTAATTTGATATAGATTTAATTTAATAGCAAAAAGAGGCTGCATTTGCAATCTCCTGAACAACCTCTTCAATCATTTCTTGAATTTCGTTTGTCTGCTCTCTTACCACTCTATTAATGATTTCAAGCATGAAATCATTAGTCATGTTTTCATGCATGCATGTCTTAATGGATTTGTTGACTTCTGTCAATTTATTAAAATTATATTAAATTAGTATCATTTTTGATGTTACTGTGATATAATTTAAGTATATTAAGAAAAGGGGATTTTACCTTATGATAACAAAAGATTTAATAGCTAAAAATACTTCATTAGAAGAATTTTTCTCTATTATAAATGACTTATTAAAAAGTTCAAAAGTTCAAGAAATGAAAATATATAATCAACATGCAGGTACTTCTTGTTATAAGCACTGTATGCAAGTTGCTTATTACACATATATAGTTTGTAAACGTTTAAATTTAGATTACATATCAGCTACTCGTGGTGCAATGCTTCATGATTTATTTTTATATGACTGGCATACTCACATTAGAGAAGATAAAAGCTGGAAAGGTCAACATGCATTTATGCACCCTAAAATTGCTTTAAGAAATGCAACTCAAATATTTAATTTAAATGATATTGAAAAAGACGTAATAGTTAATCACATGTGGCCAGTTACTATTAAAATTCCTCACTATAAAGAAACAGTTGTAGTAACTTTTGCTGATAAATATAGTGCTATTTTTGAAATATCTCGTCACTTATCACAAATTTTCCATTCAAAAACTTTCTATAAATATGCTTATGTATTTTTAAGTTTGGTTGTTTTTAGAATAATATAAATTTAATTGAATATATTATAATTACTGGGACGTAGTTAAAATCATTATTTACTTTCTAACATAAAATATGATTTTACTTCGTCCCTAAAATTATATTCTTGGAGGTTTTTATGATAAAAATATTAATAAATGGTATTAATGGAAAAATGGGAACTGAAGTTGCAAAACAAATAAAAAAACATCCTAATATGTATTTATTAGGTGGATTCGACAGACATATAATTCATAATCTTGGTTTTCCTGTTTATAATGATTTTAATAATATTTTTGAATTACCTAATGTTGTTATAGATTTCTCTGCACCAGAATCAACAATAAATTTTCTTAATTTTGCTAAAAGCAAAAAGATTGCACTTGTCATAGCCACAACAGGTTTTAACCAAGAACAAAAGGATCAAATTTTAGAAGCTTCTGATGAGATTCCTATTTTTCTCTCAGCTAATATGTCTTATGAAATTTCTTTAATGAAAGATATTGTAAGTAATTTGTCACAAAAATTGCCAAATTCAGAAATTGAAATAATCGAAACACATCACAGTGAAAAAACTGATAGTCCAAGCGGGACCGCATTGTCAATTGCAGATGCAATTCAATCTGCAAATAATAATAAATATTTTTATAAATTAGATAGAATGCAAAAGCATGAAAAAAGAAATCCAAATGAAATTGGATTTTCTAGTATTCGTGGCGGAAACATTATTGGTGAACATAGTGTTATGTTTTTTAATGAAAATGAATGCCTTGAAATTAAACATACAGCATATTCACGTAGTATTTTTGCTGAAGGTGCATTAAAAGCTGCCGAATTTATAGTAAAACAGTCATCAGGTTATTATGTCAGCTTGTAAGCACTTATTTAACTATCATTAAAATATATTTACTATTTTTAAAGCAGATTTATCTTTTATATTCTCTAATATAAATATACAATTATCTAAATTTTCTATTGCAAACTCATAATTTTCTGTTTCTACATCAGCTTTCAATTTTGTAAGCTCTGTGGTTACTTTTTCTAGTTCATCATGTTCTATATAATAAGCTAAAGTTTCTGACCTTTTGTCCCAAGTGTCATTTATTTTGCCTATATGATTTTGTGCATCCTCCTGCCTTACATTTTTATTCGAAATTTCATTTTTGAACACATCAAGTTCTTCGCTTATTGTTTCTACTGTCTTATTTGTGTTATTTTGAGTTATAATGTTTCCTACTATAACTAACATTATTATTATAATTATAATAATCAGTTCTTTATACATACTTTATTCCTTTCATTTCTCAGCCTTTTTCTGGCAGAATATTTGCCCTTTACCATCATAAGTTACTATTAAGGCCTCTTCAGGTATCATATTGAATTTTTCAACCTGCTTTTTTAACCATATTTCATTTTTTCCAATTTTTCTTAAATTTTCATTTAAAGTCTTTCCATCAATTACTAAATCATAAGGAAGTCCTTCATACTCTGGTTCTATATTAAAATCTTCTGGTGTAGTTGTACGTTTATTTGGTTTTTGTATAACTGTGACCTGCCCACTTGTTTCTAATATTGCATATTCAACATCTCCTAAATTTACTACATTATTTCCTCTTAGTCTTTCTTCTAGTTCATTTATTGTAAATCTTTCTTTTTTTAGTGCTTTTTCATCTATTTTACCTCTGTATATCAAAATAGTTGGTCTTCCACATAAAATTTCTCTTCCTCTTATACTTTTAATATTTATAATAGAAATTACAAGATGCATTAGCAAAAGTCCTAAAATCGGTATAATTCCATTTGTAATTGGTATGCCAACATCTGTCATAGGTATTGATGCTAAATCTGCAATCATAATTGAAATTGCAAGCTCGAATGGTTGCAATTGTCCTATTTCTCTTTTTCCCATTAATCTCATAACTACTAAAACAAGTATGTATAATACAATGGTTCTTATTAAAGTTATTATCATTTTTAATTTCCTCTCATATTATTTTTATATAATTTTGAGTCAAAACAAAAAAAATTATTCATTATTTGAATAATTTTTATTTTTAAGTAAATAATAAAATTAGAAAACCATGTAAATTCATTTTTGGAAATTCTTAAAGTTAAGGAGGATTTAGACATGTCAAATGCAAATACTAGTACTCAACCTAATACAAAAAGTACCGTATGGCAAATTATTGGTAGATTAGTAACAGCTGCAATTGTTCTTGGTATCACTGCTTTTTTTACACCTGGATTTAGAATAAGTAGTTTCTGGGCTCTAGCTGCTGCTGCAATTGTTCTTACTGTTATCGACTACTTAATTACAAAATTTACTGGTCTACATGCTAGTTCTTTTGGTAAAGGATTTGTGGGATTTGTACTCTCAGCTATAGTATTATATGTAACTCAATATTTTGTTGCAGGTTATACAGTTTCTTGGATGGCTGCAATAGTTGGCGCTATAGTTTATGGTGTAATAGATTATTTTATACCTGGCGACCAACAATAATATCAGTTCGAAACCGTTTCTTCAACTGATACTTTTGACAAGTTGAGGGACAGATCTTTTATTTTAAGATCTGTCCCTCTTAGTGACATTTATATCAGTTAAAGAAATTTTTATAAACTGATATTATTTATTTTTGTTCCATTCTTCTTTATTTGTTTGTCTCTCTCTTGCTATACTTAGTGCTTCTGATGGTACATCTTGGGTAATTGTTGAACCTGCTGCTACTAGTACATGATCTCCTAATGTTACTGGTGCCACTAAGTTTACGTTTGATCCTATAAAGCAGTTATCTCCTATTTTTGTTTTATGTTTATTCTTTCCATCATAATTACATGTGATTGTTCCACATCCAATATTACATTTTGTTCCTATTTCACAGTCACCCATATATGATAAGTGTGGTACTTTAGATCCATCTGCAATAATTGCTTTTTTAATTTCTACAAAGCTTCCAACTTTTACTTTGTCTGCTAATTTACAGCCTTCACGAATATACGCATTTGGTCCAATGTTGCAATCTTCACCAATTACAACTCCAGATTTGATTGTTGTATTTGGGTGAATTACTGTATCCATTCCTATTTCTACATCTTCATATATATATGTTGTGTTTATATCTTCTATTGTTACACCATTATTCATGTGCATTGTGTTAATTTTTATTCTTAAAATTCTTGTTAGCATTTCTAATTGAAGTTTTGTATTAAGGCTTAAAATTTCTGTATTGTCTTCTACTAAAACTCCTCCTATATTTTTTCCTGATGCAACTAACATTTTTATAGTATCTGTTAAATAATATAGTCCCATACTGTTTTTCTTTAATGTTCCAATTACTTTAGTTAATTCAGAAATTTCATAGCAATATACACCTGCATTTACTTCTAATACCTTTTTTTCATCTTCTGTTAATTCTTTTTCTTCTATAATTTCTGTGATTCTATTATTTTCTCTAATAACTCTTCCATATCCTGTTGGTTCACTTATAATTCCCGTAAGTATTGTAACCGCTTCATTTTCTTTTTCAGATTTTTCTACCAATTCTTTAATAGTTTCAGGAGTGATTAATGGTATATTTCCATTTGCAATTACTACTCTTCCTGTTTTACTTTCCAAATAGCTTGTTGCTTGCATTATTGCATGACCTGTTCCTAAACAGCCCTTTTGTTCTAAGTATGTTACTTCATCTTTTAAAATTCCTTCTATTTCGTCTCTGTTTTCACCAACTATAACTGTAACATCTTCTATTCCGGCTTTTTTCATGCTGTCAACAACTCTTTTTATAACAGCCTTTCCATATAGTTCTTGTGCTAATTTTGATTTTTTTGATTTCATTCTGTCATCTATTCCTGCTGCCATTACTAAACCTATTACATTTTCCATAATAAAATTTCTCCTTTATTTATATTTTTCATTGTATAATTTAACAGCTGTTTCTGGGCTGTCGTTTCCTGTACGATTTTTTACTGGCGCAAACTCATCTTCTCTTTTTACTCTCATTATTGTCATATCATCATATCTTGTAAAAGCATCAAATATAAAAGTTTCAAACTTAAACACATTTGGCTCATCAGGCTCTATAAATTTACCATTTGCATTTAAATATCCTGATTTCTTAAAAGCTGCGTGGTATGGTAATTTAGCATTTGCTAAATTTTCTAATACACTTCTGTTATATAAGTATGTACCTATATTAACTTCTCCATACATTAACTCTCCATTTTCATCTAATTCTTCTGCCATTTCTTCAGGTAAATCAATGTATTCTATTATTTTAGGCTTTCCATTCATTTTGCAAAATACTCCCACCTTTTCTTGTGGATTAGCTTTTGCTACTGATTTTGAAGCAATTACATTATTTTCTTTAATTGTTAATCCCAATAAAATTGGATCTACAAAGTTTGATAAAATATTGTCTATTCCACTTATAAAAATCCATTCTATTTGATTTTGTTTTAATTCTTGTAGCATACCTGATTTTGATAATGCTTCATATATTCCACCATTTCCATCTGCTGCTTCTTTTATTTTAGCATTTTCATCTAAAATTATTTTTCCTTGTGTATCTATTAATGGTAATTCTCCTTGTTTAAAAAATTTAATTTTATCTTTATTATACCCAAAATAATTGTTTTTTTCTAAGAACAAAATAGTATCTTGGTGATTTTCTTTACTTGTCATTACATACCAAGGAATTGTAACATTATATTGTTTTTCAGCTTTTTTTAGTCTGTCTATAATTATTTCAAATATGTATTTTTTGCCATTTATAGTATCTAAGGCATACGTACCTTTAGGTCCATTATGCCCTAACCTAGTTCCTTGTCCTCCTGCCATTGTTATAACTGCATAATGTCCTTGTTTTATAATTTGTTCTCCTATTTCAAATAGGCTTAGCTGTTCTTCTTTCGTTAATTTTGTTTTATCTGTATATGGAATATGTTCTATTCTCTTTTCCTCTATACATTTTTCTTCTTTTGTGCTTTCATATAAGCTTTTTAATTGCTCAAAGTCTATATTTTCTATTTGTTTTTCTAATTCCTCTTGTTGCTTATTATTTAAATCATATTTTAATATATGTTCTTGATTGTATCTTTTTAATTTTGAAATAGCTTCTTCTTTCATTCCTATCCCACCTCAGTATTATATATTATTCAGAATACCTTGTATTTGATTATTGTTATATCACAAAAGATAAAAATTGGCAAGATGTTACATTTTTTTTAAAAAACATATTCCATTTTGCTTTAGAATATAGTATAATAAAGATGTTATAAGATTAAAGGAGAATTATTTATGTGGTATTTTTGGTTAATTTTAGCAGGTATTTTTGTTATTGCCGAAATAGCTACTGTAGGCTTTCTGATCTTTTGGTTAAGTTTAGGTAGTTTATGTGCTATGCTGACCAGCTTTTTTACTGATAACATAATTATTCAAACCGCAGTATTTGTAGTTACATCTGTATTATTTATTTTTTTAACAAGACCTTTAGCAAAAAAACTTGCAAAAACTGATAATACTTTGGTTACTAATGCCTTTTCTATTATTGGTAAAAAGGCAATTGTTATCAAAGAAATCAATCCAACTTTAGGAGTTGGTCAAATTAAAATAGATGGTCAGGTATGGACTGCAAAATCTACTAACGAAGAAATCATTAGTGAGGGAACTGAAGTATTAATTTTAAATATCGACGGTGTAAAAGCTGTAGTTTCAACTGACCTTACTAATTTAAAAATTGAACAAAAAGTTTAGTCATTAATATTTATTTATATATTTTTAAGGAGGATTTTTATTATGTTGTGGGTTTTAATCGCATTATTAGTTATTATTTTAATTATTGCATTTAATACAATTAAAGTAGTAAAACAATCTGAAGTTTATATTATTGAAAGACTTGGTAAATTTCATAAAGTAGCTGATGCCGGTCTTACAGTTATTATTCCATTTGTAGACCATGTACGTAGCATAGTAAGTTTAAAACAACAAACAATGGATATTCCACCACAAGGTGTTATTACTCAAGATAACGTTACTATCACTATTGATACTGTTGTGTTCTACAAAATTACAGATCCTGCAAGAGCAGTTTATGAAATTCAAAATTTAAAGAAAGGTATTGAATACCTTGCAATTACTACAATTCGTGATATTGTTGGTAAAATGGACTTAGATGATACATTTAGTTCTAGAGATGCTATTAACGATAGATTAAGAGTTATTCTTGATGAAGCAACAGATCAATGGGGTTGTAAAGTTGATAGAGTTGAAATTAAAGATATTACTCCTCCAGCAGACATTAGAGATGCAATGGAAAAACAAATGAATGCTGAGAGAAATAAAAGAGCTTTAATTTTACAAGCTGAAGGTGAAAGACAATCTGCTATTACTTTAGCAGAAGGTAAAAAAGAAGCTGCTATTTTAGAGGCTGAGGCTGACAAAGAAGCTAAAATAAGAAGAGCAATTGGTGAGGCTGAAGCTATAAAACAAGTTGCTGAAGCTAAAGCACAAGAAATTCACATGGTTTATGATGCAATGATGAAAGCTAAACCTGATGAAAAATTAGTTCAATTAAAATCATTAGAAACTTTAAAAGAAGTTGCTAATGGAGAAGCTAATAAAGTATTTATTCCATTTGAAGCAACAAATACATTAAGCAGTTTAGGTGCTATTACAGAAGTTATTAAAGATAAAAAATAATATAAAATACCAGATTAATTTTAATCTGGTATTTTTTTATTCAACTGTATCATCTTTTATATAATATTTCGTACCTAACATTTTATCTGGCAAGTATTGTTGTTCTACCCAATGGTTTGGATAATCATGTGGATATTTATAACCTACTCCATATCCTTCTTTTGACATTCCTTCTGCAGGTGCATTTCTAATGTGCATTGGTATTGTTCCAGTGTCTTTATTAGCAACATCTTCTAATGCTTTATTAATTCCTAAATAAGCAGCATTTGATTTTTTTGATGTTGCAACATAAACTGTTGCTTCTGCTAAAATAATTCTGGCTTCTGGCATTCCTACCATAGTTACTGCTTGCATTGCTGATGTTGCTACTACTAATGCATTTGGATTTGCCATTCCAACATCTTCTGCAGCTGCTATAACTATTCTTCTTGCCATAAATACAGGGTCCTCACCTGCATTTAATGCTCTTGCCAAGTAAAATAATGCAGCATCAACGTCACTACCACGCATTGATTTTATAAATGCACTAATATTATCATAATGACTATCACCTTTTTTATCAAATACAGCTTTTCTTGTTTGTACACATTCTTTTAATATTTCATCTGTAATATTTATTATTCCATTCGAGTCCATTTGAGTTGTCAAAACTGCAACTTCTAACCCATTTAAAGCGGTTCTTACATCTCCACCAGATGTTATTGCAAGTTTTTTTAATGTACTATCTTCTATTTTTATGTTGTAATTTCCTAATCCGTCCTCAGATGTTAAAGATTTTTTTAATACTTTAAATATGTCTTCATCTTTTAGTGGTTGTAAATGAAATACCATTGATCTTGATATTAAAGCTTTATTTACTTCAAAATATGGATTTTCTGTAGTAGCTCCTATTAAAATTATAGTTCCATTTTCCACATAAGGAAGTAATGCGTCTTGTTGTAATTTATTAAAACGATGAATTTCGTCTATAAATAAAATACATTTTCCAGATGGGTTTAACAAAGCATTTTGTGCTGTTTCAACCGCATTTTTTATATCTGATATTCCTGATGTTACCGCATTTATTTTTAAAAACTTACATTTCGTTGTATTACTAATAACTCTAGCAAGTGAAGTTTTACCACATCCAGGTGGCCCCCAAAGTATAATACTAGATAATCTATCTGCTTTTATTGTACGATATAAAATTTTATCTTTTCCTAAAATGTGTTCTTGCCCTACATAGCCATCTAATGTTTTTGGACTCATTCTATAAGCAAGTGGTTTACTCATGTCCATTGTTCAAAGCTCCTTTTATTCTTTATTATTAATAGTAATATAATGTTTTACTATATTATTATAAATAAATTTTAAAATTAATATTTTTAGAGTAGGTACAGCGACTTTGACATATATTTTTTCGTGCTTTAGTCGAGAAAAAATATATTCAA